>OLSK01000022.1_pt1 | contig 152558 bp, 150 predicted proteins | sample 1672781 | NCBI WGS metagenome assembly OLSK01 (sample SAMEA3136723, study PRJEB25190) | human gut metagenome | biome: human gut; feature: human-associated habitat; material: faeces | place: Austria | collected 2013 | reverse complement strand
TTTTTTATATTAAAAAGGAGTTAGAGAAAACTCTAACTCACTAGTTTAATTTTTTTGTTTTCTTTTGTAAATGGTTAAAGTGCCAGATATACCTATAATAGATAAAATGCCACTTACTATATAAATCATAACATTATCTAGAGTATTTGGATTTTCAACAGGTATTGTAGTTTTTACTACATTAAATATTGTAGTTGCCTGTCCTCCATCACTAAATACAACTTTTAAAGTATGCTTTCCTATAGATAATTTATCTACATATTCTTTCTTTAAAGTAATAATTGTACTACCACTTTCCGCTGTATAATTATTTGGATCCACCAATTCATCATCAACATATACTTTACCACCATCAAACATTCTAAAGTCAGCATTTATTTTGAATTTAGCTTCACTATCTTTAGTGATTATGTATTCTTGATTAGCACCTTCAGTTACTTCATAAACTATTTTTTCTACTACAACTTCTAAATTGATATTAGATGTTATATTTGTAAGTTTTAAAGTATCTCCAACCATATCAGCAGTTTTATCAACTTCATCTACTAGAACTTTAACAAGTTTATAGCCACTATTAGCAGTTATAGTAAACTCTTTATCTTCACCATAACTTACTGCAACCACACCATTTGGTGTAATAGTAGCACCATCTACATCTTTTACAGTTACAGTAAATGGTATTTTCTTATAAATTACTTTAACTTCTTTTTTTTCATTTACAGTAAGTTCTATTTTATTACCAGTTACAGTAGTTTCTACAGTATTTACTAATACTTTATCAATCATATAGCCTTCATCTGGTGTAAATGTTATTTCAACTTTAGTATTTTCAACAACACCTATTTTACTTGGTGTAATACTTCCATTTCCACCATTAACTGAAGTTATTACATCAAATTTATCTTTAACATAAACTTCAATATCAATATCAGTTATTGTTTTATAATTTGTAGTATCAACTGGAGTATATGTTGCTTTATAAGTATGTGTTCCAGCTGTTAATACTGTACTTGGATCATTCCAAGTAAATCTACCAGGAAGAGTTACATCATTTAATGTTTCTCCTTTTACACCAGTAAGATCAGTTGGTACTGTATAGTCTGGTGTTGCTTGAGTGATAGACCAATTTAAAGCTAAATCTGCAGTTGTACCATCTTTCCACTCATAATTATCTTTATCTTTTAAGGATACTGTAATGCTATAATTTCCAACATTAGTAGCCTTAATATCGCCAGAAAAATTCATCTTATTTAAATCAAAATTACTATCTTGTGGAACTATTTCATCACCAGTATATTCAAAAGTATCTTCAACTAAAGTTACTTTTTCAAGTTGTGCTTTTTTAATAGTGAATGCTACACTAAATGTTCCTGTATAATCAGAATTACTATCTGCTACTTTATATGTTACTGTATAAGTTCCAACATTTGTTGGTGCTGTAGCACTATTATATGAAGTTGTTCCTGTTCCTTGATATTTTACTTCTAAATCGCTAACATTTACTGTTCCATCATTAACACTAATTGTTCCTGTTGGTTTTTTAGGTGTTCCATCATAAGTAAATGTTTCATTATTAGAAAGTCCTGAAATATTTACATCAGTTTTATTTACAACATGAACTGTAAAATCTTTTGATGTTTCTTTCCATTCAGGAGTACCATCTCCACCAAGATCAACTTTTACTGCTGTAACAGTCATTACAACATCTCCTTCAGTTGCTCCTGCTACATATTCATCATTTATAGCATCATATGTAAGTGCTGTTCCTGATTTAATAGTAAAATCAATGTTTCCTACATTTCCAGTTACTGATTGTTCTAAATAACCTTTTGATATAGAACCATTAACTCTTACATATTGATCTGCAATTGCTAAAGGTTGTTCTGCACTTGTTACTTTAAGTACACCATTTATATGTGTTCCCATTGTATAGTTAGAAGTAATATCTTCACCATTTCTCATTACTTTAACATTGCTTACAGCATTATTTGAAGAACCTACAAATTTTTGGCTACCAGTAATTGTAGCTTCTAACATATCACCAGATAGTAATACACCCTCAGTATATGTATAAGTATTTTTTGTTAATTCAGTACCATTATATACCTTAGTATCTGAATCAGCTGTTACAACTATTGGTGTTGTAATTGGGTTTACTGTTAATTTACCAGCAGATTTTTGAATATTATTGTAACAATCAGTTACATCAACACCTTCTGCATTTGTTATTGTAATTTTTCCTATTGTATTATTTTCAACAGCTGTATCTTTAACATCTCTTACTTTACCAGTAATTACTGCAGTAACTATATCACCGTTAGGTAATTTATTGTCAGTTACTGGACTAGCATTATTTGCCCATAAAACAACATAATCATTCTTTATGTGTTCTGATCCATCATAAGTGAATGTTTCATCATAGCTTTTTACTTTTACTTCAGTATTATTTGGTGTGATTTCAAAATCAACACTAGCTCCACTTGCTGTATAATTTGGATTTGTAATACTTAAAGTAGCTTTATATTTACCTGCTAATTTAGGTAATGTTGTTCCTATATCTTCATAAGATCCATTGTTTAACTTAGAGTAAGTGATTTTATAGTCACCTGCTCCTAAGCCAGTAACACCTGTTGCAGTTGGTGGAGTTTTAGTAGTGCCATAAACCCATGTACTATCTAAACCACTAATGCCTAATCCAGTTAATTGTTTTGGCTCAACTTTTAATGTAACTGTTGCTGTATATGTTTTACCATCCATAGCTTCTACAGTAATTGTAGCTGTATAAGTACCAACATCAAGACCAGCATTTGCTTTTACTTTAAAATCAGTATTTGTTGCACCACCATTAACTGTTGGTTGTGTTCCTCCCTTGATTTCAAATTTTCCAGGTTCAGACACTGTTACATTTTTAATTTGTAAATCATTTTCACCAATATTTTTAATTGTAATATTAGTTTCAGGTGTTTCACCATATTCTCCAGTTAAAGTTGCGTCAGATACATTAAATCCATTTGCAAATTTAACTGTAATTGGACCCCAATAACCATTGATAGTATCAAGTGTTGCTGTTCTATCAGCAGTTACTTTTACACCACCACTAGGATAATATTCAATAACAGAATTAGCGTCAATTATGTCATCAACAGTTAAGGTAGAACTATTTATCAAAAATTGTTGTATAGGACTATTATTACTTTCTTTAGTAACATTTGAAAATTTTATAGTTTTTCCATCACCATTATATGTTAGTGTATGAAATCCTGTTATTTTTAGATTTTTAAAAACTAGATTATTAAAGCCATTGTCTCCTGCATATGTCCAAAAAGTTTCATAATCTTTTTCATATTCAACATCTACACCATCTATTTCAAAATTAACAGTATATTCGCTATTCATAATTTCGTTATAGATTGGGTTTGTGCCATGAGTTAAAATCTTAAGTTTAGCAGTTTTACTACTACTTGAATTAATGAATTTTAAGTCTAAACTATTTTTATATATCAATTGTAATCTTTGGTTTTCTGGTATAGTTAATGTAAAGCCATTAAAATCCAAAGTTTTAGACATTTCAATAAAGATTTTTGTATCATAATCAGTTTCTAATGTAATGTCACTAGTAAGTCTAACTATATCTGTTGTTTTGTCATTCATCTTATCAACTAAGTCTGAATTATTATCAACATCTGCAGTTGTTGTTTCTGCATTTACACTAGTAGCTCCAATTAGTAAAAAACTAACTAGCATTAATAATATTACTACTAAATATTTTGTTTTATTTTTCATAAAACCTTTCTCCTTTCTCAAACAAAACATTTTCTGTTTTATTTAACTCTAACACTATGTAACACCACCCTGTATTTGTTGTTATTTGCACAGGTGGAAAGTGTTAGTATTGTATCTTCTTTTATACTCATTTTTTATTAACTCATCTATTCACCACCCATCAACTTTACTTTTCTATATAATCTTATATCATATTTTAGCATAAATTACTATTGTACTTTTGGTGCAAATTTTCATTAAATTTTGCACTAAAAGTGCAAAATTTGTAAAAAATATTTATTTTCATAATTTTTTATGTTACAATATAGCTTAATGTGAGTAAGTTAGGAGGTTTCTGTTTTGTATAATATTATTGTAATTGATGACCATAAAATGTTAAGAGAAATGATTTCTGAAACATTAAATACAAGAGGGTTTAATGTTATCGCTTCTAGTGGAGATGCAAAAGACTCTATATCTTTATGTGAAAAATTTAAACCTGACTTAATTTTAATGGATATTTGTACTGAAAACAATTCAAGTGGATTAGCTTATTCAAAAATAATAAAAGAGAACTTTCCAAGTGTGAAAATTATTCTTATGACTGGTGTGCCAGATTTAACATTTATAGACAAGGCAAAAGCTAATAATGTTGATAGCTTTATTTATAAAAATATTAGTAGTAATTCTCTTATAACTACTATCCAAAATACTATTGATGGCTATTCTTTATATCCAAGTTCTAATAGTCCTAAATCCAATATTCCTGATGTTTTAAAGGATCTAACAGATACTGAATTAGGTCTTCTAACTGAGTATTGTAAAACATTAGATAGAGATGAAGTTGTAAAAAAACTTGGAATATCTGTAAGAACATTAAAATCACATATTTCATCTATTTATGAAAAAACTGGTTATAATAATTTAGCAAAACTTGCAATATATTGTGTGGGTAATGGTTTAATAGTTCCAAACCTTGAAACCCCGAATGAGTAAAAGAATAACTGCTATTTCAATGTTAGCAGTTATTTTTTATTGATATATTTACCGAAAACTCTGGAACTGTTGAAATATAGAACATTCCTCCTAGTTTTTTTACTTTTCTTCTCATATCTTTTATTCCCTGATTTTCTGTAATAAATTCATTTGGCTTTCTACCATCATTTGTTATTATCATATATGTTTCTTCTAGTGTTTCTTTTATATTCACAAATACTTTTGAACTCCCTGCGTGTCTTATTGCATTTGTGGTTGCCTCTCTTATTATTTCAAAGAACACTTTTGCAGTTTCTTTATTTTGTGGTAGTTTTCCATCTATAATAATGTCTGTTCCATTTTTCTTGTGTATTTTTATTAAATTTTCTAGGTTTGCATTTGTGTCATCTGTATCTTCAATATCTATGAACATTTTTTGTATCATAAATTTTATTTCTTCAAAATTTTCTTGGGTTATATTTTCTTTATTTAAATATTGTTGCAGTATGGAAAGATTTTGTCCTAATATATCGTGATATTTATTTTTTAGTTTTAGCAGATTTTTTTCCTTTTCTAATTCTTCTATATTGTCAATACTTAATAATATTTTTTTATTATTCTCTTTTAACTTTTTATTTTGCTCATTTAGCTTTTGATGTAATTTATATACTTCTGTTATATCAAATGTAATTATTTCATTATTATTTATCGCAAATACATAATATTTATCTTCTACTTTTACACAATAATTTTTATCTAACTGGTCTATACTTTGTTTTATTATATTTGTTATATAGTCTTTCTTTATGTTTAATTTGTCTAGTATTTCATACATTTTATTATTTATTAATTTTGCTCTCTTGCCTTTTAATACTAAAATTCCAAACTCACATTCATCTATAACTTTTTTTATTGAGAAATCTGTAATAGTTTCTTTTTTGTAATATCTAAAATACATATATATAAGTGAAATAATTTCGTATATTATGCCTAGCAATGCAATTATAAATAAGCTATTTCTTGATATGCTTTCTTGCATAAACAATGCTATAAGTATTGTTATAGAAACAATATATTCTAGTGCATAATCTGTTATATTTTTATTTATTATTCCTTTTTTTAGTATGATTTTTAGAATCTGCCATACTAACAAAAGACACAGTATTCCTATAATTGCTACCATAATACTAATTTTCTCCTCTTAAAATTTTCAATTTTATAGTTGTTCCATCTTCATCTATTATTTGCTCAATTTTCAATAATTTTTCTAATTGTAATTTTTCTATTTCTTTTTTGAAGTTCTTATATTTGCCATCAAATAAATATTTTATTTCTGTATATGAATTGTTTACTTGTATATATAGAATAAAATTAGTTTCTCTAAATTTCATTATTGTTTCAAATATGATCTCATAAATATTTGCTGTTTCTCCACTACTTATCTCAAAATTATTTGTTTTCAAAACTCCATTTATTCCTAGTGCTTGTGCTTCTATTAACATTTCATTTATGATTATTTCTAGTCTTTTGTTATCATATTTTTCTTTGTTATAGCTTGATATTACTAAACTACTCATTCTTTTACAATAATTTAGTAGTAGTTTTATATCTTGCATTTTATCTATGTCTGTTATTTTCATTTCTTTTATTAGTTCATTTATTAAGTTTCTTTTCTGCTCTATTTTTTCATCTAGTAGCTCTATAATTTCGCTTTTTAATTTTGTTTCATATATTTCTGTTGCAATCTTTCTTTGTTTTTGTAATATTGTTTCTTGTTCTATAAGCTCTTGTTGTATTAATTTCAATTCTTTTTCATATTCGTTTATTCTACTAAAATCTTTTTCTTCTATTGAATAGCCACCACTTATAGCCTTAACATTTTTTACAATATTGTTATCTTTATATGTATTTTTTACCTTATTATCTTTTATATCATTTATTATATTTTCTTTTAGATTTATGGAATGATTTGTTGCAATTCTAGTTTTTCCATCTTGTGATATGATTACTAATGGCAATTTTGAATTTTTAAATATCTTCTTATATCTGAAATTATTTGGTATCAAATTAAAGTCAAGCATCATTTCTAATCCTACACAAAATAATGTTCCTATTATTACTGACATATTCGTTTTTCTTATTACTGGAACATTTTTTATATATAAAATTGTATATACTACACCAATTAAAATAATTATTGATATTGAGATTATGTTTTTGTACCCTTTATTTTTGCTTGATTTTATTAGATATATTATTGCTACTACTATTAAACATAGAATCCAAGCAACTATTATAAAATACCCTATATTATGATTATAATCATTTATATTACTTTTTATTTTGAACACAATATTATGTAGGCTATTTGTAATTACTAATAAGAATAGTATTGTTGATATAATTATTGTGGCAATTCTTCTTTTTTTATTCTTACTGTTTATTAAATAACTACTACAATTATAATAAAATGTTGGAATCAGCAATAGTGGTATGTAATACAAATACCACAGTATTTCTGTTGCATACCCTGTTGTATATGTTTTAAGCATTCTTACTACCATCCAAAATCCTAATAGCACACCTATTGATAATACATATTTTTTTAGTGTTTTATCAAATATTCTTATATGTAATAGTGTTATCCATATTGTATATATTGCCAATGCTAATACCGTTTGTTGAGTCTGTGTCATATTTACCCCTTTTTATTTTTAATCTTGCTATAAATTTTATTTGTCTATAATATAATAACATAATAGCAGATTTTCTGTTTTTTTTCAACATATAGCAAAATACTAGCCATTCATAGCTAGTATCTTATAATTTTCATTTGCATTAGTTGTTATTCTCTTACTATTTTATTAATATATAAATAAATATCAAATAAATTATGTTGTTTATTTTCTTGCTTTTTTTCTATTTACTAATGTTAGTGTTCCGATAGTTGCTATAGAAGCTACAAATAGCATTATACTTGTTGTAATATTATCTCCTGTTTTTGGATTGTTTGTTTCATTTTTAACTTGTTTTGTTTTTTCTTCAACATTTGTTGCCACAATTCCATATTGGCTTAAATGTGATGTTTCAAACACTATATATCCATCTTCTACTGTTGCTGGTATTGTTTCTTTTATTTCATCATTTGAAATATATACTACTTCATATTTGTTAAATCCTTTTAAGTCTTCTGGTAATGCAATTCTTATTTTCATTTTAGTATTGCTAATTTTAACAACTTCACCATTTTCTAATACATTTATATCTACTACATATTTAACATTTTTATCTGTTAATTCTTTTTTTACTTCTACAGGTTTAATGTCTAATTTAAGGTTTTTGCTAACTTCATTTGCAAATTCAATTTTTGCTTTTGTTTCTCCTGTACTTTGAATTTCCTTTACTGTTTCTTTAACAGGTTGTTCTGGTTCTCCTGAAGTTTTAGTCCAAGAAGCATATAATGTTACATTTTTATACCTCTCATATCCGTTTTCTTCTTTTATTAAAGTATCTTTGTCAAATTCTTTATCTGTTTTCTCATCCTTATTCCAGAATCTCCAGAAAACATATTTATAAATTTCTCCACTACCATCTTTTTTTGTATTCCAACCATTAAAGGTATATCCCTCTCGCACAGGCATATATGGTAGAAGTGACATAGTTGTTCCTGAATTGCTACCACCTATATAGTCATAACTGTTAGATTCTTTGTCATTTATTTTACCACCATTAGCATTTAAAATCAATACAATTCCGTCACCTTTAAAAGTATCTTGAGTATATGTAGCAGTTAATGTTATGCAATCACGGTTAGCAAAATAACTAGAATCAATAGAAGTTACAAATTTTCCATCTAACTCCCATCCTTTAAATGTAAATCCTTCTCTTACAGGGGTATATTTTGTTAAATCTACTGTTTTAAATTCAGTACTTTTACTTGTTATGTTTACAACGCTTTGTCCATTTACTTTACCTGCAAAAGCATCAAGTGTTAGATAATATGTGCCTGTTCCTTGTAATACTTTATCAGAAAAATTTGCATAAAGAGTTAATCCATTCGTATATTCGCCTTCTGTTAACTCACCGCTCCAGCAAAAATCAGTTATTGCTATTTCTTCGTTAGCTTTTTCACCTATAAAGCTTCCCCAATATGCAAATTCTGTTCTACCATTGAATGGTACTATTCCTTTTGTTAGTTCAGATAATTTAACTGTTGTTTCTCCTTCTGCAACATTAAATTTTATAACCTTATTGCTTTCACCATCAATATTAGCATCTGTTTCATTACTGCACTCTAGTATTAATGTATATTTTCCATCATCACTAATTGTTACTGCATTAACTCTGTTTGAAAAACTAAACAGACATATGCTAGCTAAAATAATTGCTAAAAAAATCAAACTTTTTTTAATTTTCATTTTTTCCCTCCTATTATTTTCTTAATTTTTTTCTTTTTGTATTAACTATTGCTAATGTAATTATTCCTAATATAGCAATTGAAAACATTACAAAGTATACTATAACATTATCACCTGTTTTAGGATTTGCAATTGTATTCTCTTTTTGAACATCATTGTTTGTTAAATTATTATTTTCTTGTTTTTGTTCATTTTTATTATCTTCTATATTTGTATTTTGTTGTTTTTCTTTTATTGTGAATTTTGTTATAGCTTCTCCATTATCTGAAAAAGCAACCTTTAATGTATGTTCTCCAACAGATAATGTTTTTAAGTATTCATCTTTTAAAGTAATAACTGTACTTCCTGATTTTGAGTCATAATTTGTAGAATCTACTAATTTATTGTCTACATATACTTTATTTGTAAATAGGCTATAGTCTGCATCTATTCTAAATGTTGCATTTTTTGATTCATCAATTGTATATGTTTGATTTGCTCCTTCAGTAAACTTATATTCTTTAGGACTAACTTCTTCTTTTACATATTGGAATGTAAATTCATAAGTACATCTAGTATAATAATCAGTTCTTGTTTCATTTATGATGCCACCATCAGTGCCATCATAATTCAATGCCGAACCTGTATATTTAGTATGAAATCCTTTAAAAACTTCACTTTTTTTAGTTCCAACATTTACTGCAGTTAATATTGCTTTATTTTCTGATTTATTTCCTACTATCTTTATAACAGCTTCACTTTCATTGTCTGTTGCTAATAGACCTTCATTGTCTCTTTTGTAATATAGTGTTTTATCTAAATCTGCAAATGATTTTAACCCATTTGTAAGTTCATCATCTTTAGAAAAATCAATCACATATTCTTGCCCACCAGTTAAATCAATTACACCTTTTGATGATATATCATTATAAACATTTTTAACTGTTGTGTTAACGACAGTTCTTGTTCTTACAAGTTTAACATCTAATGTTCCACTAAATTTACTTGATTCTAATTTAAATATAACTTTAGAATTAAGTGTTGTTGTAGCATAATACCAATCATTAATATTTAATTTTACTGGTGCAGGTCCTACCACACTTCCAGTATCTTCTGCTGGGATTTCTTGTATTACAAATTCATAATCTGCTTCGTTTAAATCAATTACCATATTATTTGAAATATTAACAACTAAATCCTCGCCCTTGAATAATTGTAATTTTGCTTTCTTGCTATATTCTACATAACCATCGTGAATAATCCCACCTTCAAAATTTAATGTTACTTCATTTTTGCTTTCTGCATATACTTTGTTTATAGCTGTTTGGAATAGTATGCTAACCAATAAACAAATCATCAATAAAATTGATAGAATTTTAACTTTTCTCATTCTTTTACTCCTTCCTCCAATATTTTCATTTCTATTTTACCATATTACAGTTCTATATTTTTGATTTTTGCCAAAGTTTCAATGACCATTTGGCAATTGTTTTTTATATGCTTTTATGATATAGTATAATAAATTTGATCTATTGATATGGAGGTTTTCTTATGACTTTTAGTGAACAATTAAATAAATATATAAAACAAATTGAGTGTTCTTCTAAAGACCTTGTAATTTCTTCTGGATTAACATCTTCTGTTATTAGTCGTTATCGCAGAGGAGATAGAACTCCAAGTTTAAAGAGTAAACAATTAGAACAACTGACAGATGGTTTGTATAAGCTTTCTTTAACAAGAGAAATGAATATAACTAAAGAAGAAATTTATACTGCTTTATCTGATACTTTAAATGATATTTCTATTGACTTTGAACAGTTAAGTAAAAATTTTAATGAACTTGTTACAACTTTAAATATTAATGTTGCTGAATTATCTCGCTTAAGTAGTTATGATGCCTCATTTCTTTCCAGAATTCGTACTGGTAATGGTAATCCATCACATCCTAAAGATTTTGCTACGGCTGTATGTAATTTTATTATGAAAAAGTATACATCTGATGATGATAAAAAAGCAGTTGCACTTCTTATAAATTCTACTTTAGAAGAGTTAGAAAATAATCTTAACTATTTTAATAAGCTATTTAATTGGTTTACTACTAATTCTACTCCCTCTCATAACTATATAGATGATTTTTTAAACAATTTGGATAACTTTGACTTAAATGAATATATTAAAGCTATACATTTTGATGAGATGAAAGTACCTACTATTCCATTTTATAAAGCAACTTCTAAAACATATTATGGTATAGAAGAAATGAAAAAAGGAGAACTAGACTTTTTTAAAGCAACCGTTCTTTCAAAAAATAATGAACCTGTTTTTATGTGTAGTGATATGCCTATGGAAGATATGGCACAAGATGTTGAATTCGGTAAGAAATGGATGTATGCTATTGCTATAATGCTAAAAAAGGGATTGCATTTAAATATTATTCATAATGTTGATAGACCATTTAATGAAATGATGTTAGGTTTAGAAAGTTGGTTGCCAATTTATATGACTGGACAGGTTTCTCCATACTTTTTAAAAGGATTGCAAAATAATATATATTGTCATTTTAATTACGTTTCTGGTGTTGCTGCTTTATATGGAGAATGTATAAATGGTTATCATGATAAAGGTAAATATACTTTAACAACAAATAAAAATGATATTTCTTACTATAATACAAAGGCACAATGTTTGTTAAGCAAAGCTACATCTCTTATGGATATTTATAAAGCAGATTCACAAAATTCTTTTAATGCCTTTTTATCATCAAGTATAAAAATTAAAGCAAGTCGCAGAAGGATTTTGTTTTCTTTACCAATACATACTATTTCAAACAATTTACTTTTTAAGATTTTAAAGCATAACAATGTTTCTGCTGAAAATATAAAAGCAATTCAAGAATCTGTAAAATTTCAGAAAGAAATATTTAAGAATACAATAGAACAAAATGTAATTGAAGATGAAATATCAATTCTTTCAAAAGAAGAATTTGGAAAGGTAAAACCATTTCTTTTCCTTGCAGATATTTTTTATGATAAAAAAATTTATTATACATATGAAGATTATCTGGAACATATCAATTTGACTAAAAAATATGAAAAAGAGAATAAAAATTATAAGTTAAGTATAAACAATAATAATACATTTAAGAACATACAAATTTTAGTTTGCGAAAAAAACTGGGTCATGATTTCAAAAGCAAATAGTCCTTCTATTCATTTTGTAATTCATCATCCCAAACTACGAAATGCAATTGAAAATTTTATTCCCCCTGTTGTTGAGTAGAATACATTGATTTAATAAAGAACTACTTCGTTCAAAAAGTAGTTCTTTATCTTTAACTAAATGTCTTTTTATATATATTTTTTTTCTTTTAACCATTCTATTGTATCTTTAATTGTATCTTTCATATCTCTATTTTTATACTCCAATTCTTTTTTTGCCTTTTCATTGCTAAAATTAGAATTGGAAGATAATGTATATAGAGAATATTTTGTAAATAATGGGGTTTGTTTTTTTATATTATAATATAGTTCACAAATTGGAGCTACTAATTCTGCCAAACATAGTGGTAACACTATCTTAATTCTTTTTTTCTCCTCTAAATCACAAACAAAATCAGTCAATTCTTTTATTGTAATATATTTATTAGATAAAATGTAACATTCTCCTCTATTATTTTTATCACAAGCACTAATAATACCATCTGCTACATCTCTAACATCTACAAAATTATACCCTCCTTTTACACAAGCAAAGAGTTTTCCTGTCGCAACTTCTTTTATTAATTGTGTTAAGTGGCTATTCCCATAATCATTTGGTCCAATAATTCCAGAAGGATGAATAATACAAGCATTTAGATTCTTATTTTTTATTGCATCAATAACATATTTTGCTGCCTCTGCCTTTGTTTTTGCATATAATCCTACTACTTTCCCAGAATCAAAGTTAGTAATCTCTGTTATTTTTTCGTTATTAGGCTTTTCGGTAATTGAATGTACACTACTTACATAAATAAGTTTTGCATCTATTTCTAAAACTTTATTTACAATGTTTTTTGTTCCATTAACATTAACATCATATACAATTGGGTTATATTTAGATTTTATATACACTACTCCTGCACAATGTATTACATAAACTTCTTTTCCATCAGTATTTTCAAAAATTGATGATAAACTTTCCTTTTTAGTAACATCTCCATAATAAATTTTGCAATTCAAGTTGTCCAATGCCTTTATAGAATCATTAGGTAATACAAGTGCTCTTATTTCATTTTCAATATTTTGTTCTAATTTTCTTATTATATTATTTCCTAGAAAACCATTTGCACCAGTTATTATATATAATTTTTTCATATCACACCTCTTAACTCTTTTACTAATGTTTCATCAACATTTTTATCTATAATAATAGTATTCCAATGTTCTTTGTTCATATATTTCTTCTTCCAAAGATATTATATCATATTTTTATATAATAAAAAAAGAGTAGTTTAACCTCTAAAAAAAGTTAATACCCTTATTTATAAAGCGACCTCTTTATGGGCATATTCTTCAGTACCTACATCATTTAATATTGCTTTTGCATTTTGATCTGGCATTGCAAATCTTTGTGATAAATATCTAAGAGATGCTCCCAATTCGCCGTCTGGGCCTCCATATTGGCTTATTATATTTTTTGCTAGTTTTGGATTAGGGCATTTTATATTTATAGGATATTGTAATACTTTATTATAGGTCCACATTAAAAACTCCCCCTTTCCCAAGGCCATGGTTCCTCTAACCATCTCCATTTATTACATGGAAATGCAATTGTAAGTGGTCCATATACTTTTTGATATTTATTTGATAATTCCCTTAATTCATTAGCATATTCTTTATGAAGCGCCAATGCTCTTTTGTCATCTGCATGTGTGTCTAAATATTCTGCAAGTTCAACAACTGCAAATCCTAAGCAACGTATTTTTTGTAACATATCTGCCCTTGTCATTTCTTCCTCTGCACAAAATTCTTCTGGCATAATATTAGTAAAATTAAAAGAATATGTTGAAACACTTGGAGTAGGATTTTTTTGGCAACAACTATTATTTGCATTGTTGCAGTTACAATTCCTGTTTTCATTTTCTTCTAGTAACATTTATTACACCCCTCTCCAACCGTATTCATAGCTTTTATAAAAGCATTTTCTTCTATAGATTGACATGGTACATATGGGCTAACTAACTCTGGAAATATTGTTCCCATTTTTAATCCAACACAAGGGGTAAATGTTTTGTTCATTGTCTGAATTGGAACATAGCTTTGACCAAACATTGGATTAGTTGGAAAAACGTTTTCACTTTCTTCAAATCCACAATCGCAAGAAGAATTTTTATTATTCTCGTTGTAATAATCTGCTACTACACCACAATTATTACATGCATCTTGTAGCATATTATTGTCAAAGCTTTTTTGACAACAACACCTTCTATATTTGCAATTATACATTTTAATTATCATTCCTTTCCTAAGGTATTGATTCAGATTAAAAAATTTTTAACCCTATCTTTCCTTATTTGTTTGTATAATACATAATATGACAAAATATTTAAGAAGGTGCTGTATATTTTCATTTTATATATAACATTATTTTTCTATATAGCCACTGGTTTTTTCTGTATACATGTTATCTGTTATTGATTTATATCTTTCGCCATCATATTCATCGGTAAAACCATTATATGCTTTATATATATCATTAGTTTCTGTGTCATAAACTCTTTCATATCCAAGTATTGCATCACTTTGTTTTTGACTCATAATATCATATGATTTACTTCTATTTTCCCAAGCACTCATATAAGAATCAAAAGCTCTTTGTATTGATGCATTTAGTGCAAGCGCTTGTTTAGTTTGAGCATTTCCATTATCTATTGTTTGTTTTACATAACTATCGCTAAATTTTATTGAATTAATAGATTCTAGTAATATTTCTTTATAATCTATAAACTTATCTTTTTCTGATGTTATTGCCATTATGTCATAAACCATATAGTATGAAGTATCTACACCGCCAAGATAGTTATTGCCAAAATTAACAATTGATGCCATAAATAAGCCCTCGCCTTGCTTTGAATTATCACCTGTAAAAGTTCCTCTTAACACTTTGCTATCTAATGCAACACTTTTCATACTAGCTGTTGATTCAAACTCTTCCTGTTTAGTAAAATTTGAAAATTTAGGAAACTTTATTGTAGAAAATGATGGTTCTATTGCACTTGCATATGCTGCTATCTCGTCAAATTTTTTATAAAACTCTTCTGTTGTAGGATTTGCTAAAACCACGGCATCTGCGAACAACTTGTATTGTGAATTATTGCCACTCATGTTGTAGTAATTCTGCCAAGATCTTTTTCCTGCTTCTGTTTTTAATAATGGTTGCATCTTTAACATTAAATATATTTGATTGTTTGTATTTTGAGGGTCATATACCCTAATTGTATAAAATATATCTATTCCCCCTGTTTCAACTGTCCATCCATTTGGTTTTTTCATACTAAACACTGAATTTGAAAAATCTTCTAACGTAAGCTTATTTACCTCGTTTTCTACAATTTTTATGTTTTTTTCATTTTTGTCACTACTTCCCACTTTATTACCTCTTCCATCATTATTCTTAATAAGCATTATACCAAGAACAGCAACAATTATAATTAAAACACTAATAATTATTATAAACATTTTATTCTTTTTTAAATTCTCCATAATTTTTTCCTCCTATATTTTTTTAGCATGTAAAACAACTCTATATTTATTGTTGTTATCACAGGTAGACAATGTTAAAATACTATCACTTTCAAGCATATCCATGTTAAAATCCCTTATGCTTCTTGCCTTTAAGGTATTTAAAAATTGTTCAAACTCACTATCATTGTTAAATTCTGTTTTAATATAATAATCTTCATTTTCTATTCTATATATTGAAAAAACTTTATAAATATAATTTTTCCCTTCAGTCTTTAGAATAATATTTGTATTTTCTTCATTATTATACCACTCCGGATTCAAAATTTTTTGCATAGTCCCAAACATCGAATTATCTTTCATATTGTGCCCATAAATAACAATATTTTTATCTGTGCCATTAAATTTATTTTTGTAGTCCGCAAAAATCCATCCTCCCAAATTTTCGCTTTTATCAAAACTATGATTTAAATAAAATTCATTATTTTTAGTTTTAACAACAGGATACTCAATATTTGTATTATTTACTTTAATCCACGCAATAGCTTCATTATTTTGTTCTTTCAATTTATCAAAATCAATCAAATATTCTTCTTTATTTTTACCATTGCTTTCAACTATTACCGTCTCCTTAATTTTTTGGGCTATTTCATTGTTTTTATTTTTATCCCTGTACCATTCATAAATTTTAATTCCAGAATATATTAAAACAAAAAAAAGTAAAAAATATATAATAAAATAAAAAATAATTTTTGTATTATTATTTTTTTTCATTCTCTTTCCTCTTGTCATTCACTTTCCTCTCTCATACAAAGACTAACTATAACTAGTCCTTATACATTTATTTTTTTCTTTCTAATTATTTTAGATTTTCTATCATTTTCTAACACAATTTTATTATTGCATATAATATTTTGCTTGTTTCTGACTTCATTACAACATAATAGCCATCTTCTTGCTCTTTATAAAAACAATTTACTATATCCCCTAACTTTGATGAATTTTTGTATGTAATTTCCACATTTTTAAATTTTTTTAAATACACATCTTCTGGCAATGCCTCTAAAGCATAATCCAAATAGTACAAATTATTCATATGATTATTTATGTCTATATCTCTTCTATTAACTCTAAATGAAAATGTCTCATTGGCATTTGATGGTTCTATTAGTTTTGATATTTCTGGTTCTTCAAACACTGTTTTGTTTTCTGGATTGTATGCATTTCTTATCTCGTCTGTAATTTGTGTTATGTGACCTGTTTTTGTACTTAATAATACCCATTTAGAAGATGCTATACAAATTAAATTATTATTTTCATCATATATTTCAAAATCCCTATATGTATATAATTTATTAGTATCTCTTGACCATGTTTTTACAGTCACAGTAGAGCCATAATTTGCTTCTTTTAAAATTTTTATCTTCCAATTAAGTAATACCCATGAAAGGTTTGTTTTAAATGTATCATTAATGCCAAAACCAACCATATCTGAATGTCTACACGCCAAATCCTCTAGCAACAATATTATTCCCCTTAATGTCAATAGTCTATTTTGATTCACGTATTTTACTCCAATACGATATTTATTTTCTATAATCGCCAATTTTAACTCCCTCTTTATACATCTGTTATTAAATTTTTAAAACTCCACCTATTGTTCTATTTGTAGTTGCTTCATCATGGCAAGAAAGTATTGATGCTCCTCCTGCAATTACTATTATGTCATCCTTTTTTACATAGTTATATTTTTTTGCTATTTCTATGCCGTTATTTATCATTTTGTCTATGTCTTCATCTTTATCAACTAATATTGGATTAATATTCCATAATAAAGCCATTTGTCTATATGTTATTTCATTATCTGTTATTATATATATTGGGCATTGAGGAAAAAATCCTGCCAACATTGTTGCTGTTCTTCCTGTATTTGTATATGCAAATATAGCTTTTGCATTAAGTTCCATTGCAGTAGTACAAGTTGAATAATTTAAGCTATACTCTAAATCTTTGTTTTCTTTAGCATATTCCTTATTTTTAAATCTTTTCCAATATTTAATAGAATCCTCTATTGTTTCACTTATTTTTGCCATTGTTTTAACACATTCTATTGGATATATTCCTGTAGCTGACTCTCCCGAGAGCATTATTGAGGTACTCATATCATATATAGCATTAGCAACATCACTTACCTCTGCCCTTGTAGGTCTTGGATTTAATATCATAGACTCCAACATTTGCGTAGCCGTTATTACAGGCTTTCCTGCTTTAGCACATTTAGATATAAATTCTTTTTGCCTTACTGGTACTTCTTCCATAGGAATTTCTACACCTAAATCTCCTCTTGCAACCATAATTCCATCAGATACTTCCAAAATTTTATCAAAGTTGTTTATACCTTCTCTATTTTCTATTTTAGAAATTATTTTTATATGTGTTCCATCATTTTCTTCTAGTATTTTTCTTATTGCAATGACATCTTCTGGCTTTCTAACAAAAGAAGCTGCTATGTAGTCAAACCCTGCTATAATTCCAAATTTTATATCATCTATATCTTTTTGAGTAATGCTTGGTAAATTAATATTCATTCCAGGTATGTTTATACTTTTTCTGTTTGTAAGTTTTCCTCCGTTTATAACTTCACATATGATGTCTTTTCCATCAATTTTTTTAACAATAGTTTCTATTGTTCCATCATTAATCAATATTTTTGTGCCTATTTGTACTTCATTATATAAATTCTTATATGTAATAGACACCTTTGTTTTATTTCCCAAAATATCTTCATTTGTTAAAGTAAACACATCACCATTTTCTAGTACAATTTCATCATTAGCAAATTTTCCTATTCTTATTTCTGGTCCTTTTGTATCTAATAATAATGATATTGGCTTGTTAACTCTTTTTCTAACTTCTTTTACTCTTTCAATTCTATCTTGCTGTTCCTCGTAATTTCCATGAGAAAAATTTATTCTAGCAACATCCATTCCTGCTAACATAAGTTTTTCTAATATATCTGGATTATCAACAGCAGGTCCTAATGTACATATAATTTTTGTTTTGCGCATTTTCCTATTCCTTATAAATATATTTAGGTTTTTGGGGGATTAACCTATAAACCCATATATCCTTATATTTTATATAACTTATTTTGTTATCCATTTTACTAAATTTAAATTTGCAGAATCTAATAGCATTTCGTGTTTTGGCATAACCCTAAAAGTATATCCATAGTTTCCACCATTTTTCAAATTAACTTTTGCAATATATTCATATATTTTGTTTTCTACGTCTGAGCTTTTCATTCTCATTGGAATTATTGTTATATCATCTACAACACCGTTTTCTTCAATTTTTCCGTAATATACTTGAACCTCTACATTGTCTGGCAATACGTTTGGCAACTCTACTTTACACTTAACTTCAATATTATTACCTGCATCTATTGTAATATTATCTAAATTATTTTCCTGTGTAATTTTAATGTCATCCCAGTTATTATATAATTCTTGCTTCCACAAATTATATGTTGCAACATTTTCTAAACTTGAGTAATATCTATTATATAAATCACATAATGGCAAATACATCTTTTCTGTATAATCTATTAGCATTCTCGATGTACTAAATCTTCCACCTGTTGACATTATCGAATTTTTCATTAATTCAGTCCATTTTGTAGGTATGCCTTTTTCATTTTTATCATAGTATGTTGGTATAACTTTATGTTCCAATATGTCATATAAACTGTCGCTGTCTGCTTTATCCTGTATTTCATAATTATCATAATCTTTGTTTTGGCCTATTGCCCAACCATTTTTCGAGTTATACCCTTCTGCCCACCAGCCATCTAATATACTTAAATTTACAACTCCATTTACAGATGCTTTTTGTCCACTAGTGCCTGATGCTTCCATTGGTCTTCTTGGGTTGTTAAGCCATACATCTACGCCAGAAATTAAATACCTTGACATTGCTATATTGTAATTTTCTAATAAGAAAACTTTGCCTTTAAATTGTGGTTTCATAGATATTTCATGTATAAACTTTATTAAATCTTGCCCTTCTTGGTCTGCAGGATGTGCTTTTCCTGCAAATATTATCTGTATTGGTTTACCACTATCACTAAATATTTGTGTAATTCTTTCTAAATCCTTAAATATCAGTGTTGCTCTTTTATATGTCGCAAATCTTCTTGCAAAACCTATTGTCAAAGCATTAGGATTTAATCCTGACACTATTTTGTTTATTTCTTCGTAATTATATCCTGTTCTTCTTAACCTTGATATTGTGCTATTTTTAACAACTTCTAATAACTTTTGCTTTCTAGCATTATGCTCTTCCCATAGTCTATCATCAGGTATTGTTTTAATTTTTTCCCAAGTCTCGTCACACTGTATATTATCTTGCCAATAAGGAACTAAATATTTATTATATAATTTCTTTAATGATGGTGCAAGCCATGTACAAGTATGTATTCCATTTGTAACATATGTTATTGGTGATTCATTTGCTGCTATATTAGGCCATATTTCACTAAATAGTTCTCTTGATACTGCTCCATGAAGCTTACTAACTCCATTCTTTTTTCCTGCAATTTTTAGAGCCAAAATTCCCATATTAAAAGAATTTTCCAACCCGTCTTTTGGTTTCATTCCTAACTTCATAAAATCTACTTTTTGTATTCCCAATTCATTCCAATAATCTTTAAAATATTTTTCTATTAAGTTTAGTGGAAAAATATCGTTTCCTGCCGGTACTGGAGTATGTGTTGTAAATACAGTTTTAGAGCTTACAATATCTCTTGCTATTTCAAAAGATACCTTTTTCTCTTTAATGATATTTTCTATTAATTTTAAAGTTAAAAATGCAGAATGTCCCTCATTCATATGGTAAACAGTTGGGTTTAATCCTAATGTACGTAATAATTCAATTCCTGCCATTCCCAAAACTATTTCTTGACATATACGCATTTCCTGATCTCCGCCATATAGAGTTTTAGTAATTTTTCTATATTCTTCTATATTTTTATCTATGTCAGAGTCCATTAAATACAATGTTACTCTTCCCACTAATATTTTCCATACCTTTAAATACAATTTCTTTTTTGGAAGCTGTACTGAAATAATAACATCATTGTTTTCACAATCTCTTACTGGTATTATTGGTAATGCTGATATATCAATCTCGTTATATTCTGTTTCTTGAATTCCATTGCCATTAATTTTTTGATTAAAATAGCCATTTTTATACAACAATCCAACTGCTACAAATGGAATTCCCAAGTCACTTGCTGATTTTAAATGGTCGCCAGAAAGAATTCCTAATCCACCAGAATAAATTGGCAATGTTTCGTCCAACCCATATTCCGCCGAAAAATATGCTATTAAATCATTCTTATTGTTAGGATACTTTTTACTAAACCATGTTATTTTACTATTCATGTAATCTTCATAATCTTCTACAATTTTGTCATATTCCTTAAGAAATTCCTCATTTTCTACAATCTTTTCTAATTTTTCTTGAGAAACTTGCTTTAAAAATTTAACTGGATTTTTTCCAATGTTCTCCCATAAATCTATATCAATTTCTTTAAATAACTTTAAAAATTCCGTGTTCCAAGCCCACCATAAATTATTAGCTATTTTAGACAATTTGTCTATTCTCTTTGGCAATTGCGGATTAACTGTTATCCTATTAAATACATACATATTTTTTCCTCCTTAGGTACCTTAAAAATTTCCTTTGTAACTTTTATTCTATTATCTACTAACTTATTCATTTTGTCAATTATTTTAAATTTAAAAACTTAATATCTTTTTCTGTATATTCTTCTGGATTTAAGCCAACTTTTCCTTTCATATTTATTAGCATTGCTAATAATAAAATTGTGTAAATTGTACCTATTATTAGTAGTGTGTTAGCTGTAGTTGTATATTTTAATAATATTGATGAAATAAGTGCAATAATGCATCTTGATATATTTTCTACCAAATTATATACAGAAGAAATTTTATTTCTTATTTTATGAGTTGTAAAATTATTTAAATATCTTTTTATCAATATGTAAAATGGTCCTTTCATTACATATTGTATTATGTATAGTAATATCAGTATAACTATAACAAACATAAATGGTATATTACTTTTTGCCACTACTCCTAATATTATGCAAGAAACCGTTACAGGAATAGATAATACTGCTAATGTTCTATTTTTTAATTTATTATGAAATTTGTTTTGGTTCATTGTTGTTATTCCAGATATAATTTCTAATAATGCAAATATCACACCAAAATATTGCTCTGGAAGTCTAATTTCGTCAAGCAAACTAGTTCTTAATGTCGTTAAAATAGCTAATAAACCATAAAATAATGCACCAAATAAAATCAAATTAATTAATCTAGGCGATTTTAATATATCTTTTAGTAACCCTTTTGTATTTTCTTTGTGATTTTCTTTAACTTCATTTCTTTCATCATCTATCTCTTTAAATTTAAAACACAACAATGTTGCAATTACACTCATTATTAAGCATAAAACCATTGGTATATATGGATTTATAACATATAAAAATCCTGCTGCAAATGATGCAACCGAGTTTATATAATAATAGTAACTGGTTGCTTTACCATCTATTTTTGCAAATAAGCTACCTCTTTTTGGATTTCTGGGAATACTGTCATACAACATATTGGTTTCGCATATTCCCTTTATTAAATATCCTAAAGAAGAAAATAGTTGAAATGCAAAAACACACCATATATTTTGTGCAAAAATCAAAATTGATATAGATAATACAATTGATATATTAGCAAAAATTAAACTTTTTCTTTTTCCTTGTTTTTCTATAAATTTTGTAAATGGTATAAGTAATAACATTTTAAATATTGGGTATGCCGCTTCTGTTAATAGCACCTCTGATGGGGAAAGGTTTTTCACTTGTGTTAAAAATAAAAATGCTATTGAATAGTAAAAAAACATGTCCCATGCAAATGCTTTATATAGTGGATATATTTGTATATTTCTTTCATTTGCTACTGTATTTTCCATTCATTATCACCAAATATATTAAATTACATTTATTAGGTCTTGTCAAGGGAAAAATCCCCTTTTACGTTAGTCATTTTAGAGTCACTTTACAATGTTAAAATAATTTACAAATATAAAAATAGCTTTTTCTTATCTAATTCATATAGATTTTTTTTAATCTATAAGTTATAATAAATTTATAAGAGGTGATTTTGTGAAGATTTTTAAAAGAATATTAATATTTTTGTTGTTTTGTGTATTAACTATTATCTCTATTTTATATTTTAAAGGTTATAAATTATATAAAGACAGTATTGATGAGGTAAGTTTAACAAATATGGTTACTAAACTTCAAACTGACAATAATTATGTTTCTATAGATAGTTTACCAGATTATTATAAAAATGCTGTAATTGCTGTTGAAGATCATCGCTTTGAAAAACATGGTGCAATTGACTTTATTGCTATTGGCAGAGCCATTGTAAGAAATGTTTCTAATTTTAAACTTTTAGAAGGTGGCAGTACAATTACCCAGCAAGTTGCCAACAATTTATACTTTATTGATACTGATACCCCGGCACTTATTAGAAAAGTCGCAGAAATTTTTGTTGCATTTGATTTAGAAAAGCAATATTCTAAAAAGCAGATTTTAGAATTATATGTTAACACAATTTATTTTGGCGACGGCTATTATGGAATAAAGGAAGCTTGTAATGGTTATTTAACTAAAGAACCTCAAGAAATGACTTTATACGAGGCAACTATGTTAGCAGGCATTCCAAATGCTCCAAGTGTTTATGCTCCAACGCAAAATCCTGACTTAACAAAAAGCCGTCAAAAAAAGGTAATACAATCTATGGTAAAATACGGATATCTTTCGGAGGACGAAGCAAATAAATTGATAGGAGTAGATTAAGTTTCTACTCCTATTGATTTACAAAAAAACTAAAGCTCCCTTATTACTTTTGATAAGTATTTCATGCTTGCTAGGCATTGTTCAAGTGTATTACCTGTTGCTCCTACTTCTATTATGCATGCTGCCTTAGATACAAACTGGTTATAATCTGAATTTCTTAATATTATTGGCTTAAATAATCCTGGATATAATTCATTTGCTTTTTCCTGTACTTTTACAGCAAATTTTAAATTTTCTTGCCAATTTTCATGTTCATCTACACCACCATTTGAACCAATTACAAACATTAATTGTGCTGCATATTCCTCTCCTATTTTTACTGTTGGTGCATATGTGTTATCTCCTATTGCATCTCTGTGTAAATCTAACACTATATCATATCCACTATTTTCTTTGAGTATTTTTTCCACTGTTTCTAATGAACTACTATATGATCCAGAATAAGAAGGGTAATCATGATAACTTTCATCATGTATTATATTATATCCATATGGTTTTAAATAATTCTCTAACTCTCTGCCAACTCTTACTACCGAATAATTTCTATCTGTAGTTCTAAAATTACCTGTTTGTTTATATGGATATGCTTGACTTGGTGTATAGCTCTCGCATGTATGTGTATGAAAAATTAAAACATTTTTCATATTTATATTTACATTTGGTGTTAGTATTTCCTTTGTAAGTTTGTTGTCTGTTCCATTTTTTATTTTTACTCCATTATATTCATCTGTAAATTTTGTTGGCACATTATTTTCCAACACTTCTGTTTTTACTCCTGTTTGTATTTCTTCAACCTTTTCATTTGTTGGCTGTTCTTCTATATTATTATTTTTCACTCTTTCTTCTCCATTACTTGTAATTTTCTCTTCGTGTATTGTATCTATCATCGCTAATTCCATATTTAGCATCATTTTTAATGGTTCTATCTTTGGTGTTTTTGTTTCTGCTTTATTCATAACTTTAATTCCTGGAATTGTTTGATTTATACATTCCAGAAATGTTTTGTCACTAAACTTATTTGTCAAAGCATTTTTATAAGTAGAAAAATATCTAGTAAGTGCAACTACAACTGTTATTACTATAGTTAACTTTACTAGATATTTTACCACTTCTTTTATATTAATTACTGCTAAATTTATCATCTTTATATTTTCTCCTTTGTCCATATGCTATTATATATTAATATATTCAAAGGATTATTTTTTTAGAACTGTTACTTTGCAATATCTTGCTTCCATTGTTCTTCTGATAAATTTACTTCTATTTCTTCCCCTGTTTTCATATTTTTAATTTTTGCCTTTTGGCTTGCAATTTCTTCTTCGCCTATTGTTAAACAATATTCTGCATTCTTTTTATCTGCATATTTAAACTGCGCCTTTAAGCTTCTTTCTGATACATCCTTTTCTACATATATGCCTTTTTTTCTCAAATCCTGTGTGAGTTTTGTAGCATATATTCCGGCTTTTTTTCCAATGTTTGCTATATATATTTGCATATTCTTTGGCTCTATTGGATTTGCATTATATTTTTCATATATTTCTACTAATCGCTCCATTCCCATTGCAAAGCCTATTGCCGGTGTATCTGCTCCGCCTAATTCTTTTACTAATCCATCATATCTTCCACCTGCAAGAACTGTATACCCTTCATCTTTAGAAATAAATTCAAATACAGTTTTAGTATAGTAATCTAAACCTCTTACTATTCCAGTATCAATTGTATATTCTATGTTTAATTCTTTTAATGTGTTTTTTACATTTTCAAAATGTTCCTTACACTCATCACATAGATATTCTGTTATTGCAGGAGCATTTTTGTTATACTCTTTGCATGTTTTTTCCTTACAGTCTAATATTCTCATTGGATTTTTTTCAAACCTTGATTTACACACGTCACAATACTTATCTAGGTTTGGTTCTATATACTCTTTTAATTTTTCTTGATATTTTTTTCTACATTCTGGGCAACCAATGCTATTTATAACTAATTCTATATTTGGAATATTGAATATTTTAAATAATTCATTAGCCATAAGTATTATTTCTACATCTGCCAAATACGAATTTGTTCCTAAAACTTCTGCACCAATCTGGTGAAATTCCCTAAGCCTTCCTTTTTGTACATTTTCGTATCTATACATCGACATATTGTACCACATTTTAGTTGGTGATGGTAAACTAGACATTCCATTTTCTATATATGCTCTTACTACACCTGCTGTTCCTTCTGGTCTTAGTGTTATACTTCTCCCGCCTTTATCCTCAAAAGTATACATCTCTTTTTGCACAACATCTGTAGTTTCCCCAACGCCTCTTTGAAAAAGCTCTGTATTTTCAAAAACAGGAACTCTAATTTCTTTAAAGCCATAGTTTGCAAATAGCTCTTTTGACTTTTCTTCTATGTACTGCCATTTATATGAATCTTGTGGCAATATATCTTTTGTTCCCTTAGGTTTTTGTATCATTTTTTTCATTCCTTTCTTTTTTTACACGTCTTGTGCTTCCTTTAGCTCTAAATATATATTTTTTTCATCTTTAACTCTTGTCATTCTTCCATGGCCTGGATATATAATTGTATCATCTGGTAATACTAAAATTTTATTTGTTATAGAGTTTATTATGTCTTCAAAATTGCTTGTTGGCAAATCTGTTCTTCCCCATGTTCCTTTAAATATTGTATCGCCAGAAAATAGCATATTTTCTGTTTCGCAATATAAAGAGCTACTTCCCTTTGTATGTCCTGGTGTATGTATTACTTTAAATTCTATGTTTCCTATATGTATAATGTCATTATCATCCACTCTTGATGCTATTTCTAATTCTGGCACATTAAGTCCAACCTGGTCTATTAAACTAATACTTGGGTCATATAGCCCTTCTGCATCAAATCTGTGTATTAAAATTTTACCACCCTTTTCTTGTTTTACTTTTTCAACTGCTCCTATGTGGTCACAATGGCAATGTGTTAAATATATATATTTTACTTTAGCTTGCAATATGTTTAGCATGTCTATAATTTTGTCTGCTTCTCCTCCTGGGTCTATAACTATACTTTCCATAGTTTCTTGGTCTTGTATTATATAGCAATTTGTTTCTTCTATTAATCCTGTATTTACTTTTATTCTCTTTAGTATCATTTTTTCCTCCTTACCTCATATACGCTATCTATTTTTCTAAGTGCTTTTAATACTTTATTTAATCCATCTATATTAGGAATTTCCACTGTTATTTCAGTTATAGCGATTTTTTCTTTAGTAGCCTTTGAATTTACAGCAATTAAATTACACTTTGCATTTGAAACTTCAGCTATTATTTCTGCCAATAGTCCGCTTCTATCATTAGCATATATTTCTATATCAACATTATATGTTGTTTTTTCATCTGAATCCCAGTATACATCTATAATTCTGTTTTCTTCTTCTAATAAATTTCCAGTATTTACACAATCTTTTCTATGAACAGAAACGCCTCTACCCTTTGTTATATATCCTATTATTTCATCTCCTGGCACTGGATTACAGCATTTTGACAATTTTACCAAGCAATTGTCAATTCCCTTTACAACAACTCCGGCTTTTGAAGGCTTGTATGTTTTTGCCTTTTCATTAGACAACTCTTCTAGCTTTTCTTCTAAATTTTCTTCTTGATGTTCTTTTCTGTATTCTTCTAACAATCTTGCAACTATTTTTCCTGCTGATATTGCCCCAAATCCAACACTTGCATACATATCCTCTACACTATTATACTTATATTTATTAAGTACTACTTGTACAAAATCATGCTTAAATATTTCCGAATAATTTATGCCTATCTTTTTTATTTCTTTTTCTACTAGTTCCTTACCTTTTACAATATTTTCTTCTCTTTGTGTTTTCTTAAACCAGCTTAATATTTTGCTTTTCGCACCAGAGCTTTTAATAAACTTTAACCAATCCATGCTTGGACCTTTAGATTGTTCTGATGTTATTATTTCTACTATATCGCCATTCTTCAGTTCTGTAATTATAGGCATCATTTTACTATTTATCTTACATCCTGTCATGTGATGTCCAATTTCTGCATGTATATTATATGCAAAATCTATTGGAGTGCTTCCCTTTGGCAAAGACTTTATATCTCCTTTTGGAGTAAACACATACACTTCATCTTCAAATAATTCTGTTTTCAGTGTTTTCAAAAATTCTTCTGGGTCTTGCATATCCTTTTGCCATTCTAATGCTTCTCTAATCCATGCGAGTTTATCGTCTGTTACTGTTACATTTGACTTTTTGTTTCTGCTATTATTAGCTTCCTTATATGCCCAATGTGCTGCTATACCAAATTCAGCTATTCTATGCATATCCCATGTACGTATTTGAACCTCAAATGGTGTACCCTTTTGTCCTATTAATGTTGTATGCAATGATTGATACATATTTGGTTTTGGAACAGCTATGTAATCTTTAAATCTTCCTGGCATAGGAGTGTACAGTTCATGCACAATTCCTAAAGCACTATAGCAATCTTTTACAGAATTAACAATAATTCTTAAAGCAAACAAGTCATATACTTGTTCTAAAGTAATATTATCTCTTTGCATTTTTCTATAAATACTGTATAAATGTTTTGCCCTTCCTGTAATTTCTGCTTCGATCCTTTGCTTTTTTAGCTCTGTCTTAATCTCATGCAATATAATGTCTATAAATTTTAGTCTTTCTTCCCTTTTTCTGTTAATTCCTTCCACTATTTCCCTATATTCTTCAGGATATAAATATTTAAATGCTAAATCCTCTAGTTCCCATTTTAATGAATATATACCTAATCTATTTGCCAATGGTGCATACAAGTCCATAGTTTCCTTTGCAATTGCAATTTGCCTATCTCTGGTTAAATATTTCAAAGTTCTCATATTATGTAATCTATCTGCTAATTTTATTAGTATAACTCTTATGTCTTTACCCATGGCTAAAAACATTTTTCTATAATTTTCAACCTGTTGCTCTTTCATACTTGCATATTTTAATTTGCTCAATTTAGTAACTCCATCCACCATCTCTGCTACTTCGTTGTTAAACTCTTTCTCTAAATCGCTTTTACTTGTATCTGTGTCTTCTAGTACATCGTGTAAAAGTGCTGCGCATACTGTTGCATCATCTAAGCCCAAATCCGCAAGTATATTTGCAACTTCTATTGGGTGTATAATGTATGGCTCTCCAGATTTTCTTAATTGGTCTTTGTGCTTATTTTTTGCAAATTCATATGCTTTTGATATTAATTTTATATCATTTTTTCTGCTATTTTTTTTCATTGTAGTTATAATTTTTTCTATGGTTGGTTTATTATCTTCCATACAAATAATCATCCCCTTTTGTAATGTCAATTACATTGCTTTTCTAATATCTTTTAAATTCATTTGAATATTCTCTTTGTTTCCAAATGTATTTATTTCAATAGTACCTACAACATCTACTTTATCCCCTAAAAGATACTGTTTTGACAATTCTCCCATATTAAATCCTATTGCATCTATAATATAATTGTCCTGTTTTAATGTTAATTTTAAATGTTTACCATCTGATAGTGCTCTTATGGAATCAATTTTTAAATTCTGTATTAAAAATATTGGCATTTTATTTGCTTCTCCAAATGGCTCTAGCAATTCCAGAGACTTTGCTTCTTCAATACTAATATCTTTTAAATTAATTCTTTTATCTATGTTTATTATCGGCATTATATCGCTTATATTGCTTTCTTCTGCACATTTTTCTATTTCTGCTTTTAGTTTTTCAAAATTTTCTTTTTTTATAGATATTCCAATTGCCATAGAATGTCCACCAAATTTTTCTATATAATTGTTGCACTTGCTTAAAGCATTGTATAAATCAAATCCTGGTACACTTCTACCAGATCCTTTTCCCATGTCTCCTTCTAAACAAATTAAAATGCTAGGTTTATAATACATTTCTGTAACCTTAGATGAAACAATTCCTATTATTCCATGATGCCAATTTTCTTTTGCAAGTACTATGCATTTTTTCTCTTTGTCATTATTTTTTTCTATTTCTTGTATTACATCCTCAAATATTTGCTTTTCCGTGTTTTGCCTTTCTTGATTGAATTTTACTAAATTCTTTGCTATTTTTAGTGCTTCTTGTTTATCTTCTGTTAAAAATAACTTCAATGCCTCTTCTTGTGCACCCATTCTTCCACATGCATTTATTCTAGGAGCAACTCCAAAAGATATTGCATTAGAATCTATTTTTTTAAAATTTGCTATGTTAAGCAATGTTCGTAAACCAATATTTTTGGTCTGTTCTATTAGCTTAAGTCCTAATTTAGCTATTACTCTATTTTCATCCACCAATGGGACTATGTCTGATATTGTCCCTATGCACACTAAATCTAAATATTTTAAATATTCTTTTTCATCTAAGTTCAACTTTATAGAAATTGCTTGTATTAATTTAAAAACAACTCCTACTCCTGCTAATTGATTAAATGGATATATATTGTCTTTTCTTTTAGCATCTATTACTGCTATAGCATTAGGAAGTTGTTCTGCCGGCTCATGATGATCTGTTATTATTGTTTCAATTCCCAGTGTATTTGCATATTCAACTTCTTCTAATCCAGATATTCCGCAATCAACAGTTACCATTAATTTGTATCCCATATTATATATTTTTAAAATAGCTTCTTTATTTAAACCATAACCTTCGTTTAATCTATTTGGTATGTATTCTCCGGTTTCTAATCCAATTTGATTTAAATATTTTTTTAGTACAGAGACACTTGTTATACCATCTGCATCATAATCTCCATATATCATTATTTTTTCTTTATTATTTACAGCTTTTATTATTCTATCTATGGCTATTTCCATATCTGGCAATAAAAATGGATCATAAAAATCTTTTCTAGTAGGATTTAAAAACACCTCTAATTCCTTTTCTTCTGTAATTCCTCTATTAACCAATATACTTGCTAATAAATTACTAATGTGTTTTTGTTCTACTAGCTCTTCAACCTTATTATCATCTATATTATAACATTCCCATTTTTTATTCATATATCTTCTCCATTCTATTGCAACATTTTATACCAATTATCATATAATGTCAATTTTATTACCTTATTAAATAACCTATTTGTAGCAGTATTTCGAAAATTACTATTTTGATAGTTATAGACATTAATAAGCTAAAATTTACAATAGCAACTCCTTTGTTGTTAATTTTTTTATAATTATTTACTATCTGTTCTATCTCTTCTTTTGTCATCTCATTTTTGTCCTGCATATAACTTTTTGCTAAGTACTCAGCCTTTATCATTGCATCTGTTTCTAAATAACTTCTTATTATATAATATATAAATCCTAGTATTGTTAATATGCTAACATGTAACAACATATTTTTTATTTTTCCAAATAGTGCCAAAACTGATAATACTATAAAATATATTATATATATATTTGAATATATGTAATTAAACATTACCATTCTTTTATTTTGTATAGAATGCAAACACTCATGTGCTATTGTTTGTACACGTGTAAATGTATCTTTTATATTACTTATTAAAATAGTATTTGTGGCTACTATATACAAACTTGCCATTTTACTTTCTGTTTCTTTAACTTTTACTTCTTCATTATCTAACTTTTTTAATATCTCATCACATATTATTTTATTATCAGGTAATTTATTGGTAATTTCCGTCAGTTCTTTATCATATCCAAGTTCTTTTATTTTTTTTACATCATCAATTTTTATTCCAAATAAATATTTTATTAAGTATATAAAAATTATGCATACTAAAACAACAATTAAACTTTCCACTTTTTTGCCCCTTTACTTATTCTTTTTTAGTAATTTCTTCGAATTGCGGGCGATTAAAATCGCCCCTACATTTTTCATAGATTACTTTACACTATACTTATTCTATATAGTTTTATTTTCTTCATCCTCACCATTTTCAATCTTCTCAATGTATCTTATGTGCAATTCAATATCTTCTGCTCTAGGTAATTGAGATCGTATATATTCAGGCATATCTTCTAGTAGTTTATATTCACTAATTCCAATTGGCTTATTTATATCTTTTAAGGCATATTCTGCTGTAAAGTTATCTTTTCCTTTACATAATAATAATCCAATAGTTGCATTATCATCTTTATCTTTTACCAAATCATCTACTGCTGATAAATAAAAGTTGAGTTGCCCTGCATCAGTTGGTTCAAACTCTCTTGCTTTCAATTCAACTACTATATAGCATTTTAATTTTAAATGATAAAAAAGTAAATCTATAAAATATTCTTTTCCTCCAACCTCAAGTTTATACTCACTTCCAACGAATGCAAATCCTTTTCCCAACTCTATTAAAACATCTTTTATTTTATTTATCATAGCATTTTCTATCTCTAATTCTTTAACTTTTCCTTTTATAGAAATAAAATCAAATATATATGGGTCTTTCATAGTTTGAGTAGCTAAATCACTTTGTACACTAGGTAATGTTAAATCAAAATTTGTTATTTTCTCCGCTAAGGCTTGTCTTTCATAAACCTTTCCATCAATTTGCATTTTTAACATATTTGAAGACCAACCATTTTGTACAATTTCTTTTATATACCATTTTCTTTCTTCAATATCATCTATTTTATCCATTAAAATAATATTATGATACCATGTAATTTGTGCAAGAACTTCTTGCACAAATTTAAAATCCGGATATTCTTCTGCAAATTTTCTCATATACTTTAAATTTCTTATTGAAAACCCTTTTACTTCAGGAAACTCCATTTTTAAATCCATTGATAAATTATCTATAAATTTATTTCCCCATTGATTATTCTCTAAAATAATTTTTCCAATATGCCAATACATAAACATCAATTCTTTGTTAACTGCATAAATTGCTTTATATTGGGTATTTAATACTTCCTGTTTAACATTTTCTAATAATAATTTATATTTATTAATATTTATTTTATTATCCATTTTACCTTCTTCCTAATTTTGCAGATGCCATCTACAAAATTACATTTTCCACTTTATTTACTCTTACTATATCATAAAATTTTAATTTTTTATATTAAAATTGCAAAGTTTTAAACATAATTTATTCAAATATATTTATCATTGTCTTGTGAATCTTAAATTAAAAAATGTAGACAAAATTTTTATTTTTGCCTACAAATATTTTACACTAACGAGAAAGCTATATCCCTACTTTTCTTTTTAGTATATTGTAAAATTTATCCCTAATTGTTTTTATAATACTCCCTTTATGGCTTCTGCTATAATTTTGTTTACGTCTACTATCATCACATTAAACTTTACTTCTAAATCAAAATATTTCTTAATTTGCTCATCTTCTATTAATATTTTATACATATCTTCTAATTTTTTCATTTTGCCTTCATCTTTTTGTTCTCCACTATATTGCATAAGTTGTATATCATATCTTAGTTTTTCAAATTCTTCTATTTTGCTTTTAAGTTCAGGATTTGTCATTATTTCGTCTTTCATACTTTTATACTCTTTATATTCTTGCGATTCTTTTATCTCTTGTGCTAATTTGTTTGCTGTATCATAAACGTTCATATTTTATTTTCCTCCCGATGGTATATTTTAAGCATATGCATGTTTCTTTTTAAAGTTTAATAGATTTACTATTTCTGAATCTGTATTTTTAGCTTTTGCAGCCTTTTTAGCTTTTTCTTGTTCTATTTCTTCTGCTTGTTTTTCTGCAACAGTTTTGCATATAGCTTTTTCATATATATAATGTGTATCTTGCGCAATTTTATTCCAATTAAACTCTTCTTTTACTTTTGCCTTTGCATTTTTTGCTATATTATTTGCCAATTTTCCATCATACAATATACTTAATACAGAATCTGCTATTGAATTTGGATTTCCAGCATATGCTTTCATTCCATTTATTCCATGGTCTACTATTTCATTTAGTCCTCCAACATCAGATACCACGGTAGGAACTCCAGCAAGCATTGCCTCTAATGCAACTATTCCAAATGGCTCATATGTACTTGGAAATACAGCTACGTCTGCACATTTGTACATTTTTTGAACTTGTTTTGCATTCAAATAACCTGTAAAATATACCTTGCTAGAAAGCCCCATTGCATCTACCTGACCTCTTAAGTCATCTAGCATGCCACCCTTTCCTGCAACTATTAATTTTGCATCATTATAATTGCTTAAAATTTTTGGCATAGCAGATATTAAATGTTGAACTCCCTTTTCATATACTAGTCTTCCCATAAATAATATTATTTTTTCGTTATCCATTGCATATTGTCTTCTAAATTCATAGTCTCTTTCTATTCCATTAAAATTGGTTATATTAATTCCATTGGGAACAACATTTATTTTATCAAATGGAAGTCCAAATAATCCTTGTACATGACCTTTCATAAAATTACTATTTACTATAACTTCTGTAGCCTCATATGTTAATAACCATTCTGTATCATTTATATATCTTTGAGCTTCATCATGTATGCCTGAATTTCTTCCTGCCTCTGTAGCATGTATTGTTGCTACAACTGGAATTCCAAATGCTTGTTTTAATGTTTTTGCACTTGTTGCTACTAGCCAATCATGTGCATGTATTACATCAAACTTTCCTTCTTTTCTTATTATTTCAGATGCTTTTGACACCATATTAAAGTTAAGTTGCATAACCCAATCTATAAAATTATTAGGTCTTATCATATAATTTTCTACTCTATATACCTTAACTCCCTTATCATTTTCATATTCTGGTAATTCTCCATCCCTATATGTTACTACTGTAACTTCATGTCCATCCTTTATTAATCTTTTAGACAAATCGTGAACTACCCTTGCAATTCCTCCTACTATTCTAGGTGGATATTCCCATGTAAGCATTAAAATTTTCATGGTCAAAAGCCTCCTCTTTCTTTTTCTTTAGATATTTAATTTATTGGTTATATTTTATACAAAAATTCTACAAAAGTAAACAGTATTTTTACTTTTTTTATTATTTCTTAAATAAAAAATAAGGGTGTCCCTTTTTGTCCAAATTGCCCAGTTAGGGACAGTCCCTAACTGGGCGAATTTATTTTTCTAGCAGCCAATCTAAAACATTAACTTTTTTTATTCCGTCATAATCAGCTATTGGATCTATATCCATTGTAAGTATATATTTAGGATAATGGTCATTTATATCTTGTAATGGTGTTAATTCTCTTTCTAATGTTGCCTTTTCTCTTGTTGTATATGCCACTTGAAAATAAGTAAAACCTTCTTTATTTTCAGCAACAAAATCTATCTCTTTTTCTCCTGCTTTTCCTATATATACTTTATAACCTCTCCTTATAAGTTCAAGGTATACAATATTTTCTAATATATGACCCACATCTATATTTCTTCTTCCTAATAATGCATATCTCATTGTTACATCAGTTGCATAATATTTTTCCCCTGACTGTAAATATTGTTTTCCTTTTATATCAAATCTAGAAACTTTATTAAACACATAACTTTCAACCAATGACTCTAAATAACTTTCAACTGTGTGAACAGATATAGACCTTCCATCTGAAGATAATGTATCTGCTATTTTTTTAATAGATAAACAATTTCCTATATTATTAAACATAAATCTAGCAACTGTTCTAAGCATTGTTGTATCGGCAATTTTTTTTCTTAGCCCTATATCTTTCACAATTATTGTATTATATAAGGCATCTAAATAATCGTCAATTTCTGATTCTTCTTCTAGCTTTAAGGCATATGGAAATGAACTTCTATTAATATAATTTAAATACATCTTTTCATCTGCATCTTTTTTATAATAATTTAAATATTCTTTAAATGATAATGGATACATTTTTATTTCTATATATCTGCCTGTTAACAATGTTGCTAACTCGCCAGATAATAGATATGCGTTAGAACCCGTTATATACACATCCACATTTTTCATAATATATAGTCCATCAACGGCTTTTTGAAAATCTGAAACTTTTTGAACTTCATCTAAAAATACATAATATTGCTTTTTATCTTTTATTTGTTCTTTTACATATTTATATAATTCCTTATAAGTGTCAAATTCATTATCTGGATTTTCAAGATTTACTGATATTATATGATTATCTTCTATTCCTATACTTTTTAAATAATCAATATATAATTCAAATAAAGTTGATTTTCCACATCTTCTTATTCCTGTTATAACCTTTATTAAATCTTTATCTTTCCATTTTTTTAATTTTTCCAAATATTCTTTTCTTTCTATCATATTCTCGCCTCCATAATCATTATACTATATTTTTTGCGAATTTGCAATAGAGTGCATTTTTTTATCGTTTTTTATAATTATTTGCATTGAAATTAATTTTTATTCCTTAAGTTCTTCAAAATTTTTATTAAATAAATTAGTTCTAACTTTAGCAAAGGGTGTCCCTTTTTGTCCCATTTGGGGACTGTCCCTAATTGGGCATAAAATAAAAGAGGCATATGCCTCTTTTACTTTATTTATATTATTAAAATTCTAAGCACCTGTTACTGTATCAACTTCAAATTTCAAATTAAAGTCTAAATATGTACCTGAAGCACCAGTGTAACAATCCATGTCTTGTCCTTCGATCCACATATATGCTCTTACTTTTGTATAACCAGGTTTTATTGTCATTAATTTTTGTCTTTGAGTAAATCCTGTATCAGTAAATAAAGTAGGTGTCATTGCGGCAAAAAAACTAGTATTTCCAGCTACATTTGCGTTAGCAAGTAACATATCATCTTTTTCCTCTATTGCTGTTTTTACTCCACTATAAGGAACTGGATTTGCTGCTTGCTCCGCTGCAGAATATATAGGTGTATCTCTTCCAGCAAGTGACTGGTTTATCGCATTTGTTGTATGAGTACTAGAATTTGGTTCCCATAAATATTTACCACAATCCGCATCCGCTTGATTATAAATTTTATTTTGTACAGCCGTTGATGCATCCTCCGTATTTGATGTATCAACATTTCCCTCAACTATAAATGCTATTCTAGCTGCATTTTGTAGTCCTTTATCATTTTTATATGCCGCATTAGTGTCTGCAGCTGCTCTCTCTCCATTCCATACTACGCCAGAACCTGGTTGTAGATATAAATCCTTTGCTGATGTAGATTCCAAATTTATGAAGAAGTCAAATGTTATATAATTTCCAGTTAATCCATGCGTATCTGTTTCTGGTGTAGCTGTTAAAATATATTTACCCTTGTTAGTACCTGTTTTAGATGTTAATACCTTACCTAAAAACATTTTTTGCTTTCCTTTGTCAATTTCCCCTATAGTAGATACTGGTTTCAATATTGATGGTACTTGATTCACAGCATCTTTATAGTTAAGTTCTGAGCCAACATAGTCAGCACCTGTAATCATTTCATTTGTTAGTGTGGACGTCCAGTTTTTTGCATTAGATGAGATTTGAATACCCTCCACTGTCTCAATTTTAACTTGTAAAGTTGAAACTTCTGCAGTATTTTGAGATACAAACCATGCATATGTTGAGCTAATTAGCAATACTGCTGCTAATAATAAAAGTAATAGTGAAACTTTTAAATTTGATTTCTTTTGTTTTTTTGTTGTTTTCATTTTTACACTCCTTTAAATTTTTATTTTATAAATATATATTAACACCCGTTTTAGGTAGTGTCAACATTTGTTGAATAATGTAATAAAACTGTAATTTTGTAATGTTTATGTAATAGTTATTAGCCCCCTTGATATGTATCTATCCCTAGCTTTATATCGAAATCTAGATATGTTCCAGAGGCGCCTGTATAGCAATCCATATCTTGACCTTCAAGCCACATATACACTCTTATTTTTGTATAGCCTGGCTTTAGTGTCATTATTTTTTTTCTTTGCGTAAAAGATGTATCTGTAAATATTTCCGGTTGTACAGAAGAAAAGAAACTTGAATAATTTGCTGCTTTTGCATCGGCTAATAAAACATCATTATTTTTATTTATTTCTGTTTTTACTCCACTATAAGGAACAGGATTTGCTGCTTGCTCCTCTGCTGTATATTTAGGTGTGTCTTTTCCATCAAGTGACTTGTTTATTGCATTTGTTGTATGAGTATTAGAATTTGGTTCCCATAAATATTTACCGCAATCCGCATCCGCTTGATTATAAGTTTTATTTTGCGCAGCTTTTGATGCATCTTCCGTTTGTGATGTATCAACATTTCCCTCAACTATAAATGCTATTCTAGTTGCATTTTGTAGTCCCTTATCATCTTGATACGCTTTATTTGTATCAGCTTTTGCTTTTTCTTCATTCCATGTAACGCCAGAACCTGGTTGTAAATATAAATCTTTAGATGAAGATGCTTCTAGATTTAGAAACATATCAAACACTATATAATTTCCATTTAATCCATGCACATCTGTTTCTTTTATTGCTGTCAATATGTATTTACCATTATTAGCATCACTTGTGGAAGTCGCAACATTGCCTAAAAACATTTCTTGTTTCCCATCAGTTATTTTTCCAATAGATGATACTGGTTTTAGTATAGAAGGTATCTGGTTTATAGCTCCAGAATAATTGGTTGATGAGCCAACATATTCTGCATTTGTAAGCATTTCGTTTGTTAGTGTAGAAGTCCAATCTCTTGCATTAGATGAAATCTGAAGTCCCTCCACAGTTTCTATTTTTACACTTAAAGTAGACACCTCAGCAGTATTATTTGAAATAAACCATGCATATGTTGATCCTATCAATATTACTGCTACAATTAATAGTATTAATAATATTGCTCTTAGGCTTCTTTTCTTCTCCTTTTTTACTGTTTGCATTTTTTTCCCCCTTCTTTAAAAATTAACTCTATATAGGTTTATATTAACATAGCCATTTTTAAGTGTCAACATTTGTTGAATAACGTAATATAATTGTAATCTTTGTGCTTTTTTTGTAACATTTGTGTAATATTTTAAGTTTATTTTTGCACGTGTTCTTCATTTATTTCTAAGTGCATTTTCATTTCTCCACCTATTATATCATTTATACAGTCTGGGTCGTCTCCTTCTACCCATACTACTATTGTATATCTATCTACATCGTTTGGATAAAAATTTTCTCTTGGTTCTATGTATACATATTGATCTGAATAAAATGGTATTGTATCTGGCTCTGGCTCTCCATTTGAATTTCTTTTTGCATAAATCTTCTTTTCTCCATTTCTAAATACCATTATTCTTACAGCTTCGTCTGCATCTCTAATTACATCATCTATTACTAATTCTGCCCAGTATGTTAAATTCTCGTTTCCATTGTTTTCTATAAAAAATGTATATGCAATGTAATTATTTCCATTGTGAGCTCCCTCTGCTTCTGTATCTATATTATCTGGTATCCATCTTATAGATATATTGTCCATGAACTCTAGTTTGCCAGCCTCTAATATTCTTCTAAATTCTTTTACTGTTGAATTATCATATATTACTATACCACTTTTTTTGGCAAAGTTTTGGTCTAATGATATTGTAAATGGTCCTTGTCCATATACCACTTTTAATAAGAAGAATATTACTATTAAAAATACAGTACTTATTAATAAACCTAGTTTTAAAACTTTTATTCTGCTTTCTCTTTTGTTTGTTTTTTCTGAGTTTAATTTGATTTTTTCCTTTGACATTTTTTATTTTCCTCTCCGTATTGCCTATTAAAGGCTTATACATTTAATTTAACATTTTTTGGTATTGATTTAATTTTCTTTATATGTTATTATCTATTTAGATTTAAATAAGATTCGAGGTGAACATATGAAGAAAAATTATAGAAAGTTAATTCTTGTATTAGCAATTATTGCTCTTTGTGTATCTGCAATTTCAATTTCCGATGTTTATGCTAAGTATGTTGCTTCTGCCAACGGAGCAGTAGATATTTCTATTGCTAGATGGGATATTAAGTTAAATACTTTGGCCATAAAAAACGGTACAGACATCTCTGCTGAATTAACTCCTGTATTTGATACTAATGCAAATCTTGCTGCTAATAAACTTGCTCCTGGTGCTACTGGCTATTTTGATTTAGCACTTGATTACACAAATGTTGATGTTGGTTTTGATTATAACATTAAAATAAACAATACTGATGATGCTATTGGTTCAACTACAAGTAACCTTGCAGATTTTAAAGTTACAGGTTATTCTATAGATGGTGGTACAACTACTACACTTAATTCTGGTACTACAAATACAAAGCCAACTGTTATAACAGGAACTATTCCTTATGCAAGCACAGGCACAAAAACTAAAACTATTAGAGTTTTTATTAAATGGGTAGATGATACCGCATCTGGTGCTACAATGACTGATGTTCAAGATTCCGAATTTACTTGGGATGAAGCAAACAGACAAATAAAGTTAAAAATTGATGCTACATTTGAGCAAAAAGTTTAATACTTATTTAAGAAGTTATATTTACATATAGCTTCTTTTTTTATGTATTTACTTGTTTTGCTCCTAATTCTATTTCTAAATGTACGCATGGTGTGTCTGGATGTTCTGTAATAAATTGATATGCACTTGTGCCATATTGTGTATCTAGCTCGTCTTTTCCTGTTACTTCAGATTCGTATTCCCATTCTAGTTTTATTGTTACTGTTGCTGTACCAGTATGTGCTGGTAACTGTGTTGTACTTAGTGTTACTGTTGTTTTAAAGGGAAAGTCGTTTTGTAATTTGTTATACAACATTTCTGGTGTTGTTGTTGCATCTACTTGATATACTTGCCCCAATATTTCTACTTTTCTTACAGCAAAACTAAGCTCTGCATTTGTATCTCCATTGTTGTTTACTGTTATTTGATGTGTATATGTTGTCATACCTGGATATATTTTTTCAACATCTAATATAATATTTTGCGTTTCTCTTATTCCGTTAGAAATATATGCAATATCCCATGCTTCTATTTTAGCTGAAAGTGATGTGCTTACTTTAGTATTATATATAAACCAAGCATATGAGTTAAACATAAGCAAAACTATTAATAATATTAAGTTACTAATTTTTACCTTTTTCTTAATTACATAAAAAACTTTCTTTAAACTCATTTTTTATCCCTTATTATCATTTGATTTTTTCCTTGTACTTGTCTTTTGTATTTTTGTATTGCTTGCATTGCTCTTAGTTGTTTTTGTGTTTTTCTTTGTTGTTTTTTTAGGTTCTATTTCTTCTTCGTATTCTTCTACTTCTACTAAGCCTTTAAGTTTTAATATTGTCCAGAATATTAAAATTACTATAGGCACAAATATTCCGAAAAATACCACATAAACATTGCTTAATATTTTAGATATAAGGCTTAATATCCATATTTTATAAACCACTTTGCCAAATACTTGATTTTGATGTACAAGTGGATCTTCTAATATATTTGCAATTCCTTTTGTGTGGAATATATATTCTCCATTTTCATAATCTATTTTAATTACCTGGTGTGTAACTATTTTTTGATTAAATGTGCTTTCTTGCCCTATATATGCTATGTCATCTCCCACTTTAATATTTTGTGGTTCTATACTTTTAACAACAAGCACATCTCCTATATTATATTTTGGAATCATACTTTCTGAAATAATATTAAATACCCTTACTCCGCCTAATGCTATAGCATTATTACTAGCTCTTTGTAATATTACAACAAATAACACTGAGGCTACTATTAGGAATAATATTACATAAACTATATTATTTATTAATTTTAAAACAGGGTTTTCTGTTATTTTTTTCAACATCTTTTGAGTTTCTCCTTATATTTTCTCTAAATATTTTTCAATTTGTTTCTTAAATACTTTTTGTATTTGTCCTAGTGTTGCTATATTTTTATTTCTAATAACTAAGTATCTATCTGCAACTAAATCTTTAACTTCACTTTCTGTTAAATTAGCATTTAGGCTTACTATTCTATCTATCATTTGATTTAATACTTGTTCTTTTACTTCTTTTTGCATTGTTTCTTCTGCATTATCTCTATCTAAGGAATTAAGAATTAAATAATTTAGTAAAAATGTTTCATCTGCTAATCTTTTTAATTCCTCATTATCTGAATAGTCTTGTTTTTCTCTTATATGTTTTGCATTGTCATCTATGTTTGTTTGTATATAGTTCCATAATTTAACCGCATATTGAAAGTTTACATTTTTTAGAATTAGGTTGGTCTTTTTTATTGGTGAAGTTACTAATGCAATGTGTTTTTTTTCTATCAATTTATACGTTTCTGACCCCATTACCATTAATAATTTTTCTTCAAGTCTCTGTATTCTTTCTAAAGGTGTTTCTCCCTTTTTTCGTTTGTTTCCATCGTCTAATTTAGTAGTTAAATTTACTGTTATACTTACATTTTCATTTAATAGTTTTGCATTACCTGTATATGAAAATCTTTTGTTGTTTTTTTCAAATAGTTTTAATCTTTCTTCTATCATTTTTTTCTTTCTCATCATGTAAAATTTCATATGTTGTATTAAGGTATAAATAAAACGATTCTCGTATGTGTCATAACTTTCTTCTTTATTGATATTTAGTATTTTAGATGGTTTAACATCTCCTGTTTTTGGGTCTACATCTTGTATTAAGTTTGTATGTTTTGCTAAGTGCTTTATACTTTCTACAGTAACCTTTCTTGCTAGCTCTATTTTTACTATTTCTTCTTCATTTATGATAAATCTATTTGGATTACGAAATATGTTATCTATGTATGGTATTGTTGTTTCCATTAAGTCTATCCATTCTGTATCTTCTATAATTTTTTCATATTCTGTTTGCAAATCCATTTTTGATGCTGTTCTTTTTTGAAATGTATCTATTGTTCCAGGATTTGTTCTTTCATATAAATTATATATTTCTAAATCGCTCATTTGTTTACCTTTCTGTGAGTAATGCCCACTTTTAGTTTAATGGAATTATGTTAGTTTTTTAAGTCTTGTTAAGTATTCTATACATTCTTTCATTTTGTCTTTTCCAAATGTTTTATTTAAAAAGTCTATGTATGGGTCTATTTCGTCTCTTATGTATGATATATTTAATTGTTCAAATTTTCTTAATACTTTTCTTGCTAAAAAGTAGTCTACGCCTTCTACTTCGTCTCCGCCACAACCTACAAATACTGGTACAAATTTCTTCATTTGCGCAACAATACGGTTACCAAAAGCTATTCTGAAGTGTTGTATAACATAGTTATCCATTATTTCTATTTTATCCAATGTATCTTTGCTTACAGCATTGTCTATCATTGCTTGTGCAAATAATTGGTCTAAATATGTATAATTTACATCCATTGGGTCTGTGTCTATTGGGTCAAATGGTTGTCCTTTATCATTTATATCTATAGGCATTGCTCTATCGTAAACCTTATCTGTTACCATAAATGTAGAGTCGTCGTTGTTGATTGTTCCTATATACCATAGGTTTGGTGGTATTTGTAGTTTTCCACCTTTTAATTTTTTAGGGTCACTTTTCCAGCTATTTGGAACAAGTTCTACTATCCATTCGTCTTTATTTGGCATTTCTAGGATAGATAACATCTCGGCAAAATAGTATTCCACACGAGAGATGTTCATTTCGTCTAGGATTATTGTATAAATATCGTTTGTATATCCTGCCATATACATTTCTTTTAATACTTCTGTTTCGTTGAATTTTTTAGTAAACTCGTTGAAGTACCCAAATAGTTCTGTTCTATCTCTCCAAGATGGTTGAACTGATGCAACACATGAATCATGTTTCAAAAACTTTCCCCAGGCATATGCCAAAGATGTTTTACCAGTACCAGATATACCTTGTAGAATAACTAATTTGGTAGAAGCTAATGAAGATACAAATAATCTCATCATGTGTGTTGTATAATACAATCTTAGCCTTGACGCTGCAAAATTTCTAAATGCTTCGCAAAATTCAGGTAATGTAAATGAATTTCCATAATCTTTAATTTTATAGTTTGCAAATTCCTCATCAATTTCGTTAAGTTTAGCAAATCTGATTCCATCATTAGCAAGATCTTCTTCTGATTGTTCAGCACCGCCTTCTGGCAAAGGCTCTAAATTAGATTCTGTTGGTTTTAAACCAAGTTGTGAAACCTTCATTGCTAATATTTCGTCTTTTTCTTTCATTAGATTCACTACTTTATTATTTAAGTGGGCAACTTCATCCAATAGTTCTTCTTGTTTAACTACTTTTGCTCTAAATCTTAAATATTTTTTTATTAAAAAGAATATTAATGCAAATCCCATACCAACAACAACTACTACCGCAATTACTGCTAGTACAACAAGTACCCATTCTGCCATTGAAAAATCGTTCTTGTAATGGTCTATTATTTTTGCATATCCTGGTATGTTAAATAATTGCCCTATTCCTTTTCCAATTCCTCCAAGTATTGTAATTAATCCCGCAAAGAATTGTGCTAAAAATTCATATAAAAATCTTGTATATGTTCCCATATTTCATTTCATTCCTTTATTTAAATTTCTATTATGTTTTGCAATCTTTTTTTTCTTGTTATTTCTTCATAATAAGGAGCATCTTTATTTATTAAAATATATTTAAACATTTTTAATTTTTCTAGTTCTGCTCTATCTGTGTCTATTGTTTCATCTGCTATAAGTGCTATTTTATACCCACTTCTTAGCATTTCATAAGCATCATCTCTATATCTTAAAAATGTTTCGTGTCTTATTTTAATACTTAATTTGTCCTGCAATGCTGAATTGTCTATAATATTTAGTAGTCTTGTTATTTTTTGTTTTTTTTCAAATAATGAATCCGCAAATTCAACTATATATTGTTTTTTAAAGTTTCCTTTTATTATGTCTTTTATTATTTGTGCACTTATCATATTATACTCTACAAATAACTTGTCTTCACTTGTTGTTCCAGTATTAAATGCTCGTTCTATTGCTGTTGCGCTAAATATTGTAGAAAATTTCATATGATATTTTAAACTTACTCTTTGTACCTCATTTGTGCTATTGTAATCTGTTAATTTTAAAGAAAAAACTTTACTATCAAATTTTTTTAAATATTCTTCTTTTTTCTTTATATCATCTTCTATTAAATCCTTTAATAATTTTCTAAATTTTTCATCTTCTTTTTTTAATATTTTAACTCTTAGTCTGCATATGTTTTTTACTAAATAATCTATTGTTTTATATGGTGTAACTTTGTCTATATACAATACATATATAAAAAACATTTCCATATTTTCTATTAGTAATTGTTTTGATTTATTATCTACTATTAATCTTTTTTTCTTTTCTTTTAAACTTTCTAATATTTCTTTTCTTAATGTTCTATGGTTTCCGCGTTCGTTTACATTATAGTATCTAACATCTATGTATGTTTTTATGTAGCTGTCACATATTTGTTTATTAAATTTTCTTTCAAAAACTAACTTTAAATATTTAGTTATAGCGTCTTGTACTATTTTTATATATTCATCCATTACACTCATATATAAATTTCTCCTTTAATGTTTTTTAAGTCCAATCAATGAATTCTACAGTTATAATAGAAGTGTTATTGTTTATTGGATATGTATAGTTTTGAGTTGGATCTTTTTTATAGAATCTAACTCTTGCACTTGATTCTGCTTTTACACCAACTTTTGAACCAACTACATATGTAACAGAGCCTTGGTTTTCTGTTCCTTGGCTGAATAGTTCTACTGTTGTATTTGCCATATCAAGAGATAGTATTTGTGGGTCATACCCGAATTGAGTAAATTTTGTTGGTTTACATTTTGCTTTTTCTGTTGCATCTAACATTGAATATGAATATATGTCCACTTTATCTCCAACAGCATATGAGCCAAATGCTTCAAGTACTATATAATAATTAGTTGTGTTTGTTATAACCAAATCACAGTATATTTGCCCTACAGCATCTTCAATTTTGTATGAATATTCATTGTTCCCTATAATAAACACAAATTTAGCAGAAATAGTTTTACTGTATGGCTCTGTAGTACTTGCTGTAACATTTATTGTTACTTGGTCTCCAACATTTAATGCTGTGTTTGGATTAATTCTAAGTGTGACCGTGTCTAAGTTGTTTGTAGTATATATGGTTCCACTTGTTTTACTTAGTTGGCATGTTATATTGCTTGAGCAACTATATGAAATTTGATAGTCTACATCATATGATAATTTTTCTAATGTGTTTTTTGCGGTACTAAGTTTTATTGGTATTGAATAGCTATTAATTCCCGTCCATTGTTCTATTCTATATGTTGGGTTGCTTTCTTTTAATTTGTCACTTTCAAAATAAAATTCTTTTGTGCTGGTGTAAAAATTGTTTGCATATTTTAATACATATCTTGCAAGTATTGTAACAAGAGACAAACAAAATATAACTAGCACTGATAAAACTAAAATTTGTTTCCTGGTGTATCTGTAATATGTGCTGTTTTTTTTCTTTTTCATCTCTTCCTCCTTGCATTTTTATTTTAGAAATTTCTTCGAATTGTGGGCGATTAAAATCGCCCCTACAATATGTTATATTTTTTGTTTTGAATCTATAATTACTTCCATACTTTCTATCATATTTTGATATTCTGGTTGATTTTTATAGGTTTCTGGAAAATATATTAACAAATAATATACATCTGTCTTTTTTGTACTGTGTGCCATTGTTTGTGTTGATGTTTTAAAGTTTTTAAAATATGTACCATCTGTATCAGCTTGCACCGTTCCAGCACTTGGAAGTATATTGGTTGGATTTGCTGATGTTGGTGTTTGATTTTTATATAGTACATATTGTAATGGCAAATTTGTGGTTGTTTTTATTGTAATATCATAATCTATGCTTGTCTGTGCAATTTTGTTATTTGAATCTGAATTTGTTACAGAAAACGTATGTTGGTATGGTTCAGCTCTTGGTACCATTTGGTCTAATTTAAAACTCATAGTTTGGTGATCTTCTTTAAATACATACATAGCAATTTCTATATCTTTTGAAGCTAAGGCTTCACTACGATATCTTGCTATAGTATTTGTTAGAGCAATGCTGCACAATACTATTATGCACACAGCAAGAATTATAAATCTTATAGCTATTACCGTTGTTCTACGACCTTTTCTCCTTCTTCTTCGAACTTGCTCTTTCATTTTTCCTCCACACACTCTTCTGTAATTTATTTTTCTTCAGCTTTTTTCTTACTTGTTTTTGTTGCAGTTGTTTTTCTTGTGCTATTTGTCTTTTTTGTTTTGTTCTCTTCTTTCGTTTTAGTTCCTTTGGTTGTTGATTTTTTTGTTTCTGTTGTAGTTTTTTTCTTTGTTGTTTTTTTCTCTGGTTTTTCTATATTTTCTTCGATGTTTTCTTCATCATTTTGTTCTATTTCTTCTGATTTTTCTTCAATTTCTTCAATTTCTTCTTGTTTTGTATGTTTCTTCTTTGTTTTGGTAGGTTCTTCTTTTACCACAACTTCTACTTTTACTTTGTCATATGAGAAGAATATCCAAAGTAATAGTAACGCCACACTTGCTGGTATTAGTACTTTTGGTGTTAAAATTATTTCCTTCCACATTCTAAAGTTTGGTATTACTTTTATAACTTTTCCAACTATTTGATTTCTTTGTATAGGTGTGTCATTTGTATTATTTGCATCACCTTTTGTAACAATTTGGTTGCCATTTACTTCTACTATTCTATGGGTTACCAATGCTGTTCCTTGGCTATACACAACTATCTCGTCTTTATTTACAGCTTCATTTTGATCAATAAGTTTAACTAGTATAGCATCTCCTATTTCCATGGTTCCTGACATACTTCCTGTTGATACTTCAAATGCAGAATATCCAAGCATTGTTGTATATGTATTTCCTTTAATGTTAATTTGTATATGATTATATGCCATTATTAGGGCAATACCTAATATTACAAATAATATAATATCAAATACCCATCTAAATATTTTTTTTACCACTCTCATTTTTTCATCCCATTCCATTTTATTGTTCTTTTGTTTTAGTAGTTTTTTTAGTTGTTGTTTTTGGTTTTGAAGTTGTAGTTTTTTTAGCTGTACTTGCTGATTTAGTAGTTGTAGTTTTCTTTGTTGTAGTCTTTTGTGATGTTCCTGTTGTTGTTTTTTTAGCTTTTGATGCTGTTGATGTAGTATTTTTTACAGGTGCTTTTTTCTCTACTACTTTCTCTTCTTCATCCTCATCTTCATCGTCTTCCTCTTCGTCGTCATCGTCTTCTTTAGCTGCTTTTATATTTGCTATAAATTCCCATAATTCATATAGGAATGCTAATAATGATGGGAATACTATTAGTATCAAAAATCCCCATTTAGATTCTAATATGCTTAAAATTGTTCCCAATTTTCCTATTCTTATTGAATTTTTTGTTGGGCCTATTGCTAAATCACTTGGTATTTCTTTAGATTCTAGTACATATGTGGTTTCTCCTGTTACTGAACTAACTTGTTTATCTTTTAATGTTTGAATATCTACTGTTGTTTTTCCTAACTCTGATGTTGCATGAAAAAATATATCTTCTCCCGGTTCTTGCTTTTGTGTTGTATCAACCAACACTAAGTCTCCCTTGTTAAATCCTTTTTCTTTTAGATTGTTTGTATTGATTATTAATACTGTTGTAGAGTCAAATTCTGAAACCTTAAATTGATTAAAAGATAGTAAACATATTGTTACTATTATTGCAATTAATGCATATAAAATAATTAGTGTGTTATAAAAAATTTTCTTCATTTCTTTCATCCTCCGTAAACTTTCTTTCTTCTTTATAATATAACATAGTCATTTTTTTTTATCAATACATTTTTCGATTAAAACATCTAAAAAAAACTTTTGTATTTGTTTTGTAATATACTTGTAATATTGCTGTAAAATTGTATTATTTTTTTCATATTTTTTAACGAAAAGCTTATTGAAAAAATTTTATATGATGTTATAATTATATTAAGGAATGTTAAGTTTTTAATTTTCTTTTATATTTATGTGCAAAACTTTATTGTTTTGTTGGAGGAACAGATGATAAAATTAAATGATAATAAAACAAAATCAAATTTACTAAAACTTATTAATAGAGAAATTTCTTTTATAGATGCTAGTTTAGCATACCAAAGAAGTCTTAACAAAGAAGTTCTTTTGTGTATGAATTTAATTACACAAAATTCTGAAGTTATAGAAACTGCTATGGAATTTAGTAAAAATTACGAGGCCTTAAATAATGTTATGGCTCTATTAAAAAAATCTACATTTAATATAGATTCCTTGGAAGCTCTACTTAGCCAATTATATGAAATAAAAAATAATGAAAGTAATGTTGTAATGACTAATAAAATATCTAAATTTAATGAAAATTATTTAGATGTTATTGATGAGATTACCACAAATACCATGAAAATAGAGTGCTTTTTAAAGGCTGATTTTCAAGAAGTCGAAAATCAAAACAAGGCTATTGCTGAATCTGCTAAAAAGGTTAAAGTTAGAACCAAGGAAGTTAATTTATTGCCTAACACATTAATAATTTCTGAAATCGAGAAAAAAGTAGTTTTGCCTTACACTTTAACAGATATTAAAAATATTTTAAAAGCGAGTCCTGCAAAATATACATCTGCTCAAGATGTTATTAATCAATTATATACCATTCCTTTAAAATGCTATAAGAATTCTGCTATTTCACGTTTTAGAGAAGCATATAGATTAGTTAGACAGCGCGATAAAGGAACCTTATTACAGGCTGTTGATTTAGCAACAGAATTATTTTTCAATTATAATTTGCATCCTGCCATTATAACAGCTTGCAAAAACTCTAATGAATTAGATGTATACCTATCTTGTTTAGAATATAATGAGCTTGAGGATTTTACAAGTTTTAAAATTGTATTCCAAGGCTTGCCTGCGGTTTCAAAAAAAGCTTTTAAAAGAGGTCATAATTTGATGAACAAAATTAATAATGTAGAAAGTGCAAATAATTCTAGTACTACAAATCAAGAAACAAATGCAAATATAAATTCATAAATAATGGGCGATTAAAATCGCCCGTTTTCAATTTAACTTTGCTATTTCTTCTAATTTTGGATTTTCCAAAAAATATAGCCAATCTTAGTTATTTTGTTTTCTTAGTTGGTCTATCTTTTTATTTTTTCTTCGTTTTATACTTTTCATCTTCATATCTCTGTTAAATACAAATAGTAATACAAGTATTATTATTACAAATACTGTTGTTATTTTTGATTGTAGCATTTTTACTATTAATCCTAGCAATGGAATTCTTTTTTCAAATTTTCCTTTTATTTGGTTATACTCTATTATTACATTATTGTTATGATAATTGTTGTCTCCTTTTGTTGTATAATATGAGTTTTCTCCATGTCCCTGTATTTTTGTTATTCTTTGTATTTTGGTTATTCCATTTTCATCAAAAATTATTATGTCTTGTAAGTTTAAATCGTCTGGTTGGCATTTCTTAGTTATTATTAGATCATTTGTTTTTATGGTTGGAATCATTGTTTTGTCTTCGGTTGTATACATTGTTGCTTTTCCTATTCTCAAATCCAATTTTTTGTTAAAAACTCCATATACTGTGTTTATTACATTATATATAATCATTAATATTAATATCAACCATAAAACTTTTCTTGGTAGTGCAGATATTATTTTTTTTATTTTATTTTCTCTTATCCTCAATTTTCTTTTTTTCTCTCCTCATTTTTTTCTTTTCTTCTACTCTTTTTGTATTTATGTATATTATTAATATTAAATTTAATAACAATATAATATAAACTTTATCTTCTAGTAATAATATAATGTTTCCTATACGTGGAATTTTTAATACAATTGTTCCTAAAATTTGTTCATATGATATTTCTTCTGTGTCTTTGGTTAGATTGTTATCACCTTTAGTTACATATTTCGAGCCTTTTTCTGTTTCTTCAATTCCAACTATTCTATGTGTTATTATTTGATTATTTTGTTCAAATGTAACTATTTTATCTGTTTTAATTTTGTCTTTTTCTATTCCACTAACTATTATTATATCTCCTACATTTATTGTAGGCTCCATGCTATTTGTTGTAATTACATATGCTCTATAGCCAAACATTGATTTAGCATCTGTTTTGTCTAATGTAGATTTGGTTATAAGAAATATGTTGTATAAAAGTATTATAATAATTACAAATAATAGCTTTTTAACTATTTGCTTAGTTCTTTTTCTTTTTTCATTTTGTTTTTCTATTTGCTCTATATCGTACTCCATTATATTCCTTTCTTCTGTGTATTATTTTAGGTCAGTTTTTGCTGACCTAAAATAACCATTGTTTTTTATAAAATTGTATTTGAACTTTAATATGCTTAAGTAACAATAAAGTAGTCATGTGCTTCGCCTATGTAGGTTTCTCCATCATATAGTTCCACTACTATTTTGTATGTTCCTGTTTTTATGTCTGTTGGTAGTGTTACTATAAATGTTGGTGTTGTCGCTTGGGCTGTTATGTTTATTGTTTCATTATATGTTGTTGATAATTCTTCTGTATAGTCTCTTCTGTAGGCTTTTACTGTAAATGTTGGTGTTGTTATGTTTGCTACAGATTTTTCCATATTTACAGTTATGCTTGTTTTTCCTTTTTCTATTATCCTATCCTCGTCTGCAATTGTTAATTTTAATCCATATTCACTATTTTTTATATTTACTACTTTTTTGTCGTGGTGTCTTATATCATATTCATAGTACTCTCCGTCTGCTGATGCTAATGTGTCTACTACTATTGTGTAATCTCCTGTTGTTAATGTTTTATTATGTTCTGTTTTTACTGTTATATTTGATAATATATTTGCAACATTATCTGCTACTTTTATTCTTGCTGTTCCATTTATGTTTGGATAATATGTTGTTCCATTTATTTCATAAGATATCCCCATCAGCTCTTGCCCGTTTAATAATGTTTGTGCTGTGTTGTCCCATACATTTATTGTTATTCCCATTTTTTTGTCTAAATATTGAGTATCATATATTGTTTTTCCATTTACTACTTGTTGGGTAAATGTTGAGGCAGCTTTTATATTAAAGCTATCGCCTAATGCAACTGTTGTTGGTATTTCTTGTATTTGTGTATTTAATAATGCATCTTTGTCCACATATATTCCATATTTTCCAGATTCTCTTTGTGATCCTAATACACTTGCTATTGTCCTACCCTCACTATTTCTTAACTCCATAACTAGTGTATTTCCTGTTGATGTTTGTGTTATTGTAGTTTCTTTAAAATCCACATGGAATATAAATTTTTCTTGAACTATATTGTTGGTTGTATCTTGATATGTTGCTATTGCTGCTGTTTCGTTATAGTATTGATTTGTTGTTGGCATTTCCAAAAATTCAGATAGTCTATATTCATTTTTTTCACTTGATACATCTGATGTTTTTACAATATAATAGTAATATTTGTTATTTATTAAATCTATCATTGTTATTTTTGTTCCTGCTGGCAAACTATATGCATATCCTGTTGAATCTTTAGAAATTAAAGTTCTATAACTTGTTGGATATGATGTGGCATATTTATATTCTGCAAAGTTGTTTATTGTTAAATTATAATACATAGAAAATTCACTTGATTCCGTAATATTTGTTTCTACTGTTGCAAATGGTGCTTCAAATTTTTCTCCTGGTGCAATTCCTATTGCATACCCTGCTTGTTGTTCTTTCGAAGTATATATTGATATTTTTATTCTTAATCTCGTAATTTTATATCTTATTGGAGTTTGTGGTTGCAATACATCAAAATTTATTGCAACATATCCAACAAATGTAGTCTGCGAAATATTTTGCGAATTGTAAAGATTCAATATTATACTTGGAACTTGTGTTGAATTGTCAGATAAATATTCTATATCGCCAGAGTGAGTGCCTGAAGTTGCACCTTTACTCACATAATAATCTGTAGTTTTGCTTGATACCCAACCTGATGTACCTGTTTGCATCTCTAAACCAAATGTAGTGTTTGCAATATCTTCTGTTGTTGCTGTAGCTGGTATTTGTAATTTATTCTTTATAGAAACTGTTTGTATTAAATCTGCTTCGAGATTAGAGACGTTAAATATAGTATTAGGTTCGCTATTACTTATTAATGGTAATTCAACGGTGTCTATTGTGCTATATTTATATGCTGTTAATTCTGTATCTAATTGACTTTCATCTGGAATTCTACCTATTAACCATATATAATAGTCTGCACTTGTTGGAGTTGGAATAATATACTTATGTATACTATCTGTTTCATTAGTGTAAAAACCATCTGTTGTTATATTATGATTTGCTTTGTGTTTACCCATTACATATACATTATTGTCTCCTGTACGTGTTGTAGTTCCTATTGGATTTACAGAACTTGTGTACATTCCTAAATATGTCATTCCATTTACATTTCCGTATGTAGTAACACCTTCATTTTGTGCTATATTTAAGTTGTTTCCTTGCAACATATACATTTTATTGTCTACATTTGTTGTTAATACTTCGCTTCCATCTATTTCTGTTGATGTATCTATTTTAGCAGTTTCTAATGTTTCAGTTCCATCTGCGTTTATCAATATACTAGAATACTCTTTTAATAAATTAGCTCCATTATCTAAATATATAGTTGAATTATTTGCTAATTTTAGGTGTCCTATATCATTGAATGTAAATTTTATAGTATTATATTGATTTACTGTATTGGTTGCTCCTGTTATATGTAATGTTGAATTATTTATAATTACTTGCGATGCTTTTTCAACTGACAATATTTTCTTTGCTAAAGAGCTTGCACCATAGTTTTTAATTGATATGTTTTTATTACCACTTATATTAGAATTATCACCATTTCCAAAAATACTTTGGTTTATCATAAGTGTTTCATATCCATTACCATCAATATTTACATTAGATTCACCTGTAACTCCTATATGTGAGGCAGTTGTTGCCTTTGCTCCTCCATAAACATTTCCATCAATGGAAATACTACCTATTGTTGCAGAATTATCTCCAACAGCATCTTTTCCAAAATTTATGTTGGTATTTCCATATACTATAGAATTATAGCCTCCACCATATATATTTCCTCTTATACTACCTTTAATTATATTTATATTGGCTGTTGCATTTGCTGTTACAGAGCCTACTTTAGAGTTGCTTCCATTTCCTCCTCCATAGATGGCACTAGAAATTGTTCCTCCGTTTACAGTTATGTTAGTACTTTGTGTAATTTCTCCTGAGTTATAATTTCCACCATATATATTGCTTACTGTTCCTGAATTTACTTTTACATTTGTTTTTTCAACATTACCTCCATATGCGGATCCCCCATATATATTTGTTATGGTTGCTCCTTTGCAATTAATATTTGCATTTGTTACCTGACTTGTTGTTGTTTGTCCACCACCATATACTGTTGGTATTGTTGCACTTGAACTTGTTAATGTCACATTTGTTGTAGTAGTATTCGAGTTAGAACGTCCTGCGCCATAAACCGCTGTTATAATTTTAGTTCCCTTAATGTTTATTGTTGCAGTACCTACACTAGTAGAAATATTAGTGCTATTTCCTCCTCCATATAAATTTGTAACTTGCCCCCCTGCTCCATTTAGAATTGTATTTGTTACTGTTCCGCCATTGGTGTTTCCGCCATATGCATTAGTTATTGTGCCAGAATTTATTGTTAAATTTGCCGTACTTATATTTGAAGTATTTGTTCCACCATATACATTAGTTATTGTTGCACCACTACATATAACATTTGTAATTGTTGCTTTTGCAGTAGCCACTCTACTTCCACCATATACTGTTGGTATTGTTGCACTTGAACTTGTTAATGTTACATTTGTTGTTGTTGTTGTTGAATTTGCACCACCGGCACCACAAACCATTCCTATAATTTTTGTTCCTTTTATGTTTACGTTTGATTTTGTTGTAACACTGTTAGCATTTATGCCTCCTCCATATATATAACTAGCTTGTCCTCCTGTTGCTATTATACTAGTTTCACTTACATTATTTTGTCCTCCTCCATATATTGTTCCATATGTTCCATTATTTATATTTACACTTGATTTTAAAGAAACTTTGCCTGTACCATTTCCTCCACCATATATTGCTAAATTGTTAGAAGCATTTAAATTAACATTTGTATTTCCTATTACATTTGCCGAATTTCCTCCTCCATAAACAGATTTATTTATTGTGGCATTCATGTTTATGGTTGTATTTCCTGTTAACCCAGCAGTTGTATTTAGTGCTAGTCCATTTCCTGCACCATATATTATTTTCCCCGAACCAATTGTTGGGGTTCCAGATATGGTAACCGTTGTGTTTCCTATCATTTTTGAGTTATTTGGTACAGTAGAATAATTATATCCTTTTCCACTACCATAAATATCCCCATTTATAGTTGGAGAACCATTTACTATTACATTACTGTTTCCATATAGTGCACCAGAGTCTAATTGTTGCTGTGCTTCTGTTAAATTTTCTGAATATGCATAACCTCCTCCATAAACATTTCCTTTTATTGTTCCTCCAGAAATATTTATATTGGTTGATGTTGTTACATTTGCACCATAGCTCTTATACGCATCTGAAGAATTAGTATTATATCCCGTAGTACTTCCTACTCCTGCTCCATATATGTCACTATTTATAGTTCCTCCAGAAATTTTTATATTTATAGTTCCATAATAATATGCATCACTTTTTATTGTTGTTCCATTTACATTTCGTCCATATGATGCTCCTATTATATTTTCAATTTGTCCTCCTGTTATATTTATTGTTGAAGTTCCTATAAATGTATTTAATGGATATGCCCAAGATGTTGGTCTATTACTTGAGTCTGCATAATTTCCACCTATTATTTTTCCAACATTTCCATTTTTTATATTAATAATAGCATTACTATATATTGTACCAATTTCATTTCCGCCTGCTATTAAACCTATATCTTCCTGTTTCATTTTCTCTGTATAATCTACTGTTACAGTTCCACCAAAACTAGCAGAAGAACTACCCATAATATTGTTAGAGGTTGTGTTTTGAAGATTTGAAACTGCATTTGTTCCCATACCATTGCCCATTATAATTTTGTTAAATTGTCCACTATTTATTTCAATTGTTGGAGTATTTGTTGCAACACTATATTGTTCATTAGGTTTACGCCATCCTCCATATATATCAAAATCTGGCAATGTACCATTTTTGATATATCTGTCCATTATTATATTAGACCCAAACTTTACTTTATGTCCTTGTACATATAAATCAACAGATCCTGTACCTGTTGTATGTGCAGAACCATAAAATGTTAAATTTTCAAAGTTCGTATCTCCGCTTATAAATCTTCCTGCTGTTCCACCTGATAGTAGCAACGTTCCACCTTCTTCTTGTCCGTCATATGCTCCTGTAATTGTTGCAGCTTTTCCATTTTTTGCGCTCAATAATGAGCTTGTATTAAATGCGATACCTGTATAGTCTTTCATAATTACTATTATATTTGTATTTACTGTTCCCGCTGAACTTAATTTTGTATATGCTACTGGTAAAGTTTTTACTGGTGTTGTTCTTGTTAATCCGTCATTTGTATCTAAGCCTGCTTTATAATCGACATATATAACTGTCCTCTCCGCTTTATAAACAAATTTGCCTTCTCTTGTTAATTCTGCATTATTACTATTGGTTGCTATTAATTTATACTCTTGTCCCTCTACTAATTCTGTTAATATTGTTGCTGTTTCTCCCTTTATTTCTGTTGCTGTTAGTCCAGAAATATCTAAAGTATACCATTTATATGTATAATCACTTTCGTTAATTAACTCTTTTGCTGTTCCTGTTAATTCTGCTGTTACTTTATCTCTTGCTTCATCTATTGAGAAAGCTATTTTCAGTTCTAATTGTGGTATTTCAAAACTCTTTAAGAAGTAAAAGCCTTTGTTATCTTTTATAATTGAATCAACCTGATATGCCTCATCCCAGCTTGGATTTTGTGTAAATGTATTTGTTGTTGAGCTTTGAACTGTACCATTCACATACCATTTATATGTTAATGGTGTATTTGTATTTTTTGCAGTTATACTATATGTTGATTTGTTATTTGTGTCTGTTACAGTAACACTTGTATAGTTTGATGGTATTTTATAACTTTCTTCCCAGCTTAAATACTTACTTCTTGATAGTCCACTTCCATTAAGTAATGTTATATTGTCAACTCCTGTTGTAGAGTCATATGCTATTCCCTTGTTTATACCTTGTACTCTTTGAACTACTGTAGCTCCTTTGCCTACATTAAGTCCTATGTTACTTGTAGAAGACCCTGTTGTTACTGATGTGCTAAAAGATGTGCCATTTATTTTCATTGGTGATGAATATGCACTTGTCATTGTAAGATTTCCTGCATCATTTCCTTGCCAAAGTGTTGCATAATTACTTGTTGACGTATATGTTGTAGTATTTTTTAGATATCCAAATATTGGTCCTGCAAATCCATTTGATACTATTGAGCTGTTATACATACAATATTCTGGCCATACTGGTTGACCAGTTATTATTCCAACAATTCCACCTACAGCATACTGTCCTGCGCTTGCATCATTTGCGCATTTTGCCTCTATATCTAGCTCTACATCTGCAAAACAACCTTTTATACTGTATCTTGCGGCACTGCCAGGATCTGATTCTGAAATCGTAATTCCATTTCTTCCTTCTGTCATGCTATTGCCAACAAATCCTGCAATTCCTCCTACTACTAGTCTAAATGTATTATCTGCTAATGTTAAAGTATTTTTACATACTATAGCAGAATTAGTTATACTGTTATTATAAATATTAGAATTTTTATACAATGTTCCTACTACAATACCTACATGATATCCTTTTTGTGCTGTTGTAGTTGCTGTTGTTCCATTAACATTTATTTCTATATTAATAGAATCAAACATCACATTACGTATTTCTGCTTTTGTTGTTCCTCCTCCAACGCTTCCAAAAAATCCATATGAATCAATGCTTGTAGTTAATGCTGCTATTGCTATTTTTGCATTTTTTATTACATATCCAGCTCCATCAAATGTTCCTTGAAAATGATAAGTAGTTGTTCCTATTGGAATCCAATAATTGCCATTCATATCCAAATTTCTAACTAGTTGAAAATATTTTCCTGAATATGTTGTTCCAGAGTTTACACTGTTTCTTAAAAATGCCAATTCTGCACAACTTTTTATTAAATATGGTGATGCAGATGTTCCATTTCCATATGTAAAACCTGTTGCAGTACTTGTTCCATCCCATATATCTGTCAATGTGCTATCCAAATTTTTTGCAGGAACGTTTGCACGTAATGCCATATTTTGCAAATTCATTGTGTTATCTAATAATACCGCATATGTTGAAAAGCTTGAGGCATCAAATGTAACTTCATTGTCCTTAAGCTCTATCTTTTCTATTTCTTCTACCTTGTTCTCATCATTTATGTGTACAACTTTATATTTTTGATTTTCTGTATCTATTGGTTCTACACCTGTTATAGTGACCTTAACATTTTCGTCAAAGTCTGTTGGGTTATATTCTTTTTCATTTGAAAGTAATTTTATATCATATGCTATTTGATATGTAATATCATTATTTAAAATATCTTTTAATGTTTCTTTTGTTTTTTCTTCGTTTGCTGTTTCGACTGAAATGGTTGCATCTGCTGGCATATAGCCTTTAACACTTATGTTTTTGCCTTCTACAATTTGTTCTAGTTGCTTGTTATATAATTTCTCTCCGTTTTTTTCTTTTTCGTCATATTTAACTGTTAATGTTAATGTTTGCTCTTCTATTTCTGTTGCTGTTAAATATATTTTTTCTCCCGGCTTTTTTTCCATTTGTGCCACTTCAGTAGTTGTTTCGCTATTTTGCTCCAAATTTTCTTCTGATTGTGTTATTTCAGTTTCTTGTTCTTTAATCTCCTCGTTTGCTGTGGTGTTTTCGTCGCTTGTAGGAGTTTCCCCTACACTTCTAAGGTCTGCGAAATAGCTTGCAACTACTTTGTTATTTATCATGTCTGGCAAAACAATGTAGTAGCTGTTTTTCCCACTATTTATAGCATTTAATATTAAATTATCTTCTTTTAAATTTTTTCCATAATCTTTAATGGTTGTTTGTATTTCTTTTATATTATTAGCTCTAGAGAAACCTAAAATTATAATTTCTACTAATAACATTAACATTACTATTAAAATTATGGTTGTTTTCCTTTTGTTCGTTTGTCTCATTTTTATTTTCTCCATTTTACGCGGGCGATTAAATGTGCCCCTACGTCTATAAATTACTTTACATTGTCATTATTTTCTTTTGCGGGCGATTAAAATCGCCACTACGTTTTATTTGGATTTTAATATTTTTCCAAATTCACATTCGCTTTCTAATTCATCTATATTTATATTATTTTTTAATAAATTTTGATTCATTTTTATTTTTTCTAATGCATCTATTACACCATTTAGGTTATCCTTATCCAAGTCTTCTTTTGTAATATTTATTTTTAATAATTGGTATCTATCTTTTATTATAACCATAACATCTTTTTCATTTAATAAAGTTATATTATCTAGTATAGTGTAATCTGGCCAATTTACGAATTCTCTTAATTCTTTTATTAATTGTTCTATTTCTTCTTCTGTTATTTCTTTTATATTGTCTTGTATACAATAGTAAACATATGTATAATATGAGCTTGCTAATTTAAGCGCATCGAATACTGTTGAGTTTTCGTTTATTTCTTGAAATATTTTTTCTTTTATTTTATTTCTGTCTAATTCAATATATAGTTGTTTTATTTCTAGAATTAAATTGTTGGCTTCTGTATTTAATTTTTCATTTGGTTTTTTAAATAATCCTGTACCGTTTATTTTTGCATTTAATTTTACTAATTTGCTTTCTCTTGTTTGTATCTCTTTTTGTGTTTGTGCATATGCATTTTTATTTTGCTCTTTCTCTGCATATTTTTTCTTAATATCATCTATTATAAATTTAAATTTTAAATAATTTTTATATTCCCACAAACTATTTAGCAATTTTTTTAAATTTATATCTATTTCTGCTTTTTTACTTTCATCAATTTGTGCTAATGTTGTTTTAGGGATAAATTTTTCGTAACTTGCTTTTATTAATTTTTCTGTATAGTCTTTTGTGTTTAATTTTGCTGTATAGAAAGCATTTATTATATTGAACTTGTCTGCTTCTTCTTTTTCTATTAGCTCTGTCTTTATATCTTTGTGTTCTATTAAAAGCTGATCAGCTGTAACATTTCTTAGTGCTTCTTCTTGCTTTTTCTCATAATATTTATCTATATTTTTCTCGTTTTCTGTATATATATATAATATATTTAATCTAATATGAATTATTATATCTGGGCATTTCCAGTATATTTTCTCAAATTCTGTTTTTATTCTTTCTGAATTTACATTGCCTTTTTCCATTTCCTGAAAAAAAACCACCATATATTCATTAGCATATTTACTGTATGTAAAGTCTTTTGGCATTAGTGGTATACCAACTTCTTTGAATTTTTCTATAGCTTTTTGTATTGCTTCATTAACAACGTCTAAGTTTTTTCTATAGAATACATTTAAATTAAATAAGATTCTATCTAAGTCCATTTTTTCATATGAAGTTTTATATTTATTTATTACATGCAATGTTCTTTCTTTTTCTGCTACCTGCTCTTCTAGCTTTATTACTTCCTCTGATTTTTTTATTTCTTCTAATTTTTCTATTCTTTTTTTCATTTCTTCTAAAAGCTTGCTTTGAGCATCTGTAAATGTTTGTTTGTATTCTTGAATTTGAGTTAAGCATGCTTTTATATTTTTTGCATTGTTTCTAGGAAATGTATTAAGTATTTCTTTGTTAGCCTCTATTTGTTCATTTACTTCTTTTAAATTATTCATTTTTATCCCCCATTTTTTCTGTATTTTTTTCTTCTTTGTTTAAAAAAGTTATAAATTCAGATACTCTTGTATACATTTGTAATATTTCCCTAGAAGTTAACTTGTCTAATCCATTTTCCATTTTATTCACATTCCTTTCTTAATGCGTTAATTCCGTTCATTTTTTCTTCTATATTATCTTAAATTATAGCATAATGCCTTATAATACGCAAACAAATTTCCTTATTTTGTAATGGAAATTATTGCTTATTTTTCCTTGTTTTGCTTTACAGTCGAATTATTATATTTTTTGTAAATATATTATATTAATTAATAAAATTACTGTCAATAATTTAAAATTATTTTCTTTATAATTTCATAAATAATCAATTAAAAATGGACGATTAAATCGCCCATTTTTAATTTAACTTTTCTATTTCTTCTAATGTCATTCCTGTTAAACCTGCTATTATTTTTTTATCAATTTTTTGTTCTAACATTTTTTTTGCTATTGTTTCTATTCTTTCTTCCATTTCCGCTATCTTCTCTTGCAGTTCTTCTTCGCGTTTTCTTTTTCCGTCTTCCAGTCCTTTAGCGTAAATCGCTTTTTCGTCCATTATTGCTTTTTGCCTTAATTCTTCTATTCTTTCTTTCAATTCTTCTTCGCGTTTTTTTTCTCCGTCTTCCAGCCCTTTAGCATAAATTGCTTTTTCGTCCATTATTGCTTTTAGTCGTAAATCTGCTATTCTTTGCATTCTTTCGTCTTCACTTAAACTATCAAGTTTTTCTGTTGCCTCTTTTATTTCTTTGTTTTCTCCCATCTTTTCAGTCACCCTTTCCGATTTTGGATTTTCCAAAAAATATAGCCAATCTAATAGTTTATCTTTATCTTTTTCTCTTCCCTTTATTTTTGGTAACTCTATAATATCAATTTCTAACTTATCTGTCAATATTTTACCTCCTGTTTTATTATCCATTATTTTCCATACGCTATGATAATCCATTTCTTTTAAATTCTTTACTTCAAAATCTGTTATTAATATTACAATTGTTTTTTTCAGTAACGAATAATCTTCTCCTATTTTTATTTGTCTTGTATACAACCTACTCCAATAATATAGTATTCTTTCTATTATATTGCTTTGATCTATTAATTGCATTTCTATATTGCATTTTTCCTTTCCATCAAGCTCTACTAGTATGTCTAACACTCCTAATTTGTCGTCTTTAAATTCTCTTCTTAATATCGGGTTCTTACTTAAATCTATACTTTCTATTTTTCTTTTTAGTATTGTTTCTAAAAAACCTTTCGTTATTCTTTCGTTTCCTATCTCACCAAATAATGCTTGAAATACTACATCTAATTTAGGCGATAATGTTTTTGTTTCTTTGTTTTTTTCCATAAAATGTTCCTTTCATTGTTAACTATTGCTTAAACAGTTTCTTAAAGTAAAACATTCACCTCCTATCATTAGATTTTATTTTCTTTTTTTTGGATTTTTAATTAGATTTTAAATTTTAGAATTAAATTATTTAATTATTTAAAATTTGTGTTGATTTTTGAATAAATAACTTTTTAGATTTTAATATATTTTTATAAGTTATTAGCTAATTGGTCTTCACTATTCAAGCAATGTAATTATATATAATCATAATTTACAATTTTTGTCAACTCATTTTTGTTATATTTAAAAATTGCTTATTGTCCTCGCTTTCAAAAGTTATAAAAGAAATTTAAATTTGTTCAAATAAATTTGTTTTTTATGGTAACACTAATTTATAGAAATATTAATTTAAATTGTTGATATTTATTGTGTTTTATGTTATGCTTATATGACTATAGATGTTTTTAACATCTAAATTAAAAAAGGAGGGAATTTATATGGATTTTAAACAATGGAGAAATTTTAACACAACAGGAGAATGGACTAAAGAAATAGATGTTAGAGGCTTTATACAGGCTAACTATACTCCTTATGAGGGTGACTCTAATTTTTTAACATCTCCTACAGAAAAAACAAAGAAATTATGGAATAAGGTTTTAGACCTTTATAAAAAAGAAACAGAAAATAATGGGGTTCTTGATGTAGATGTAAAAACTCCATCTTCTATAAATGCTTATGAACCTGGATATGTTGACAAAAGCTTAGAGGAAATTGTAGGATTTCAAACAGATGCTCCTTTAAAAAGGGCTATTATGCCTAATGGTGGTATTAGAATTGTAGAGAAATCTTGCGAAAGCTATGGTTATAAAGTTGATGAAAATATAGAATACATCTATCATAATTTAAGAAGAACACATAATGACGGTGTTTTTGCCGTATATACACCTGATGTAAGAGCTGCAAGAAGTTCTCACTTAATTACTGGGCTTCCAGATGGTTATGGTCGTGGAAGAATTATTGGCGATTACAGAAGAGTAGCTTTATATGGTGTAGATGTATTAATTGAAGAAAAAAAGAGAGAATTAGATATTTTAGATAGTGATGAATTTGTTGATTCAATTATTAAAAATAGAGAAGAAGTCCATGACCAAATTCTAGCTTTAGAGGATTTAAAGAAAATGGCTTTAAAATATGGTTTTGATATTTCTGTTCCTGCATCAAATGCTAAAGAGGCATTTCAGTGGTTATATTTTGGATATCTAGGTGCTATAAAAGACCAAAATGGTGCTGCTATGAGTTTGGGAAGAACTACTACTTTCTTAGATATATATGTAGAAAGAGATTTAAATGAAGGAACATTATCTGAATCTCTTGCACAAGAGTTGATGGATCAATTTGTTATGAAATTAAGAATGGTTAGATTTTTAAGAGCACCTGAATATAATGCCTTATTTAGTGGAGACCCTGTTTGGGTTACAGAAGCTTTAGGTGGAATGGGTATTGATGGTAGAACTTTAGTTACTAAAAATTCTTTTAGAATGCTACACACATTAGTAAACTTAGGACCTGCCCCTGAACCAAACCTAACTGTTTTATGGTCAAAAAATTTACCTGAAGGATTTAAAAAATTCTGTGCAGATATTTCTATAAAAACATCTTCTATTCAATATGAAAATGATGATTTAATGAGAGCGACCTTGGGTGATGACTATGGAATAGCTTGTTGTGTTTCTGCTATGAGAATTGGTAAACAAATGCAATTCTTTGGAGCAAGAGCAAATCTTGGAAAGACTCTTTTATATGCTATTAATGGTGGTAGAGATGAAAAGAGCGGTGTTCAAATAACTCCTGAATTTGCTCCTATTACTTCTGAATATTTAAATTATGATGAAGTTATGGAAAAATTTGATAATATGATGGACTATGTTGCTAAAATATATATTAAGGCTCTAAATGCAATTCATTATATGCATGATAAATATTCTTATGAAGCCTTAGAAATGGCTTTACATGATAGTGAAAGAAATATTTTAAGGACAATGGCTTGTGGAATTGCTGGTCTTTCTGTTGTTGCAGATTCACTTTCTGCTATAAAATATGCTAAAGTTAAAGTTATTCGTGATGATACAGGTCTTGCTGTTGATTATCAAATAGACGGAGATTTTCCTAAATATGGTAATGATGATGACAGAGTTGATAGCATAGCTGTTGATGTTGTTAAAAGATTTATGAAAAAGTTAGAAAAACATCAAACTTATAGAAATTCAAGAGCTACATTATCTATTTTAACAATTACTTCTAATGTGGTATATGGAAAAGCTACTGGTGCAACTCCTGATGGCAGAGCAGCTGGAGAGCCTTTCGGACCAGGCGCAAACCCATTACATGGTAGAGATGTAAATGGTGCATTAGCTGTAATGAATACAATAGCAAAATTGCCTTATGAATATTCTGAAGACGGAATATCTTTCACATTCTCTATTACACCTAATACTTTAGGTAAAGATGAAGATACAAAGGTAAATAATTTGGTAAATATGTTAGATGGCTTCTTTATGCAAACTGGTCATCATATAAATGTAAATGTTTTTGATAGAGCTTTATTAAAAGATGCTATGGAACATCCAGAAAAATATCCACAACTTACAATTCGTGTTTCTGGATATGCTGTAAACTTTACAAAATTAACAAGAGAACAACAATTAGATGTTATAAATAGAACAATTCATGAAAGAATTTAAACATTTTAATTTGTTCCTTTTAAGAAGGGAATGATATTAATTATGGATAGTAAACTTGCCAGAATACACTCTTTTGAGACTTTTGGAACAGTTGATGGACCTGGAATAAGGTTTATAATCTTTATGCAGGGTTGTTCCTTAAAGTGTAAATATTGTCAAAACAGAGATACTTGGGCATTAGATGCTGGTATGCAATATTCAGTTGATGAACTTATATCAAAAATTGGAAGGTATAAAAATTATTTTATACCTTCTGGTGGTGGTGTAACTGTTAGTGGAGGAGAACCTCTTTTACAGATGGATTTTTTAATAGAATTATTTACTAAATTGAAAAGGCAAAATATTCATACAGCAATTGATACTTCTGGCTCATTTCCTCTTACAGATAGGTTAAAAACGCTTATTGATTTGACTGATTTATTTTTGTTAGATATAAAATGTATAAATGATGAAATTTGCAAAGATTTAACAGGAGTTTCTAATAAGTTAGAACTGGATTTTGCTAAATATCTAAGTTCAATTGGAAAAGATATGTGGATAAGACAAGTTCTTGTACCTGGATATACTGATAAAGAAGAAGATTTGCTGAATTTAAAGCAATTTTTGTCTGAATTGAAAACTGTTAGAAAAGTTGAGATTTTGCCATATCATGATATGGGTAAATATAAATGGGAACAACTTGGTTGTAAATACGAATTAGAAGGAGTACGCTTAGCAACACCTGAAGATGTAGAACGTGCAAAAGAAATTCTTAATATTTAAATAGAGGAGCTGCGAAAATAACTTTCGTAGCTCCGTTTTTTTCGTGTTAGCAACTGGCAATGCCACCTGCTAGCGCAATTGCTAACACGATAACTGCAATGGCCATCCACATAACGATGACCAAAATCCTAAATAAGATATTTATGACAATAGTAACTATCCGCCACATATCTTTTCTTTCTCCTTTCTGCTTTTTTGATGTTTCCATTATATATCATATTATGTTGTATTGCAATTACTTTTATCAAATCTTTTCTGTTCTTACATATTCATATACTATTATTGCTGTTGCGACAGATGCATTTAGGCTTTCTGTCTTTCCTAACATTGGGATTTTTACTTTTGTATCTGCCATTTCTTGTATTTCCTTTGATACACCATTTGCTTCGTTTCCTATTACTATTACCTTTTTGTTATATTTTATATCATATATGCTTCTTTCTGTATCTAACGATGTTACAATAACATCAAATTTGTGTTTTTTTATTTCTTTTAATGTTGTTTCTAATTCTGCTGTTTCTATTATATTTACTCTAAATATCGCTCCCATTGTTGAGCGTACAACCTTAGGATTATAGCAATCTGCTGTATCTGCAGACACTATTATTTGTTTTAAATTTGCACTATCTACTGTTCTTAATATTGTTCCTAAATTGCCTGGGTCTTGTATACCATCCAAAGCAATAATTATATCTTCTGAGTAGTCTATTTGCCCTTGTTTACAGCCTTTTTCTATTATTGCCAGTATGCCCTGTGGTGCCTTTACATCTGATATTTGGGTAAATATTTTTTCTGTTACATATATACATTCATATTTTGCTATTTCGTATAATAGGTTTTTGTCTATTGTTCCATCAACCAGGCATTCTTCGCATATTACTATTAATTTAATGTTTGCTTTTTCTATAATTGCTTCTTTTATTAATTTAATTCCTTCAATTATATATTGATTATTTATGTCTCTATATTTTTTTTCTTTTAGTTTTTTAATGTTTTTTATTAATTCATTATCTTTACTTGAAATTATATTCATTTTTCTCTCCTTCAAGATAGGCAGGCGATTAAAATCGCCCCTACACTTTGTTCACTTTGCTCTGCTCAAGATGGGCGGACGATTAAAATCGCCCCTACATTGAAGATGTTGTGCAATTTTGTATATATGTTAAAAATTCCTTTATCTCCTCTATTATTTTGCTTCCAATTGTTACTGTTACATATGGTTCTATTCCTGTAGAAAATCTTATATTGGTATTATATTTTTTTATTAGCTTATCCACAATTTCTGGATTAAATTTTGCTTTGTCAAAGTAAAATACAACCTTTTCTTTTCTTTGCGATATTTTTATTACATTATCAACTCTACACAAATTTTTAATCCTTGCAATTTCAATTAAATTTTCTAATTCTGAAGGCATATGTCCATATCTATCTATAATTTCGTCTATTACGTTTTGTATATCTTCTTCTGTTCTACATAACGCAATATTTTGATATATTTCTATTTTTTGACTATTATTATCAATAAAGCTATCTGGTATATAACTTGAAACATCTATATCTATTTGTATATCTTGTTCTTCTTTTACTTCTATGCCTTGTATTTCTTTTACAACTTCATCTAGCAATCTGCAATATGTATCATAACCAACTTGCTCCATATGTCCATGTTGTATTTCTCCTAATAAACTTCCTGCTCCTCTTATTTCTAAGTCTCTCATTGCTATTTTAAAACCAGAACCAAATTCTGTAAACTCTTTTATTGCTTTTAACCTTTTATCTGCTACCTCTGATAGCAATTTTTCTCTTTTATATGTTATATATGCATATGCCTGTCTGTCGCTTCTTCCAACTCTACCCCTTATTTGATATAATTGTGCCAATCCCAATCTATCTGCATTTTCAACTATTATGGTATTTGCATTTGGTATATCTATTCCTGATTCTAATATTGTTGTACATACAAGTACATTTATTTTCTTTTGTATAAAGTCAAGCATTATTTGCTCTAATTCTTTACCTGTCATTTTTCCATGTGCAAATCCTACTTTTGCTTCTGGCACAAGTTTAGATACTTCATTTGCCTTTTTCTCTATACCTTCTACTTTATTATATAAATAAAATACCTGACCGTTTCTTTCAAGTTCCCTTGTTATAGCTTCTTTTATAACTTCATCATCATATTCTAATACATAAGTTTGAACAGGTCTTCTATTTTGTGGTGGCTCATATATTACTGACATATCTCTAATTCCCAATATAGACATATGTAATGTTCTTGGTATTGGAGTTGCTGTCATTGTTAATACATCAACACTATTTTTTAATTGCTTTATTTTTTCTTTGTCTTTTACTCCAAATCTATGCTCTTCGTCTATAATAAGTAGTCCCAAATCTTTAAATTCTACATCCTTGCTTAAAATCCTATGTGTTCCTACTACAATATCAACTTCCCCTAATTTTAATTTTTTTATAACGTCTTCCTGCTCTTTTGTTGTTCTAAATCTATTTAATAATTCCACATTTATGGCATATCCACTCATTCTGTTTTTAAATTCTTCATATTGTTGGTTTGCTAATACTGTTGTTGGTACAAGATATGCTACTTGTTTTTGATCCATAACAGCTTTAAACGCTAGCCTTATTGCTACCTCTGTTTTACCATATCCAACATCTCCACAAAGTAGCCTATCCATTGGTCTTGGCTGTTCCATATCTTTTTTTCCTTCTTCTATACATCTTAGCTGGTCATCTGTTTCTTTATATGGAAATTCGTCCTCAAATTGTTTTTGCCATTCATTATCTTTTGAAAATGCAAATCCCTGCATTTTTTGTCTTTTAGCATATAATTCTATTAAATCCCTTGCAACTTCTCTTAAATTATTTTTTACTCTACTTTTAGTATTTTCCCACTCTTTGCCACCTAGTCTATTTAGTCTTGGCTCTCTATCTCCTCCACCTATATATTTTCTGACTGTATCCAATGAATTGGTTGGCACATATAGAATGTCTTCATCTTTATATTTTATTTTAATATAATCTTTGGTTATTTTATCTGCTGTAATTGTATTTATTCCCACAAATTCCCCTATACCATACGATTTGTGAACTACGTAATCACCAGCTTTTAGATCTGCATATACTACTTTTTGCGCCTCTTTAAATGCATTTGAACTTTTTTTCTTTTTAGGTGCCTGTTCAAAACCTTCTCCCATATTTATTACTACAAGGTTTAAATCGTAATTTTCAAATCCTGCAGATACATTCCCTGTTGTAACTATTACTTCTCCATTTTCTATTTTGTTTATTTTTTCTAAATATTTATTCTGAATCAGTTTTTCATTTAGCAGATTTAATATTTTTTTACAGGTATTTTGTATACCACCTAATATTAATACCTTTTTGTTGTCAGCTATATATTTTTTTATATCTGATATTACTATGTCTACCTCTGACTTGAAAAAGTTTATCTCTCTATACCTAAACTCATATCTGTTCTGATGTGTATAAGCATTATTTTCCTGTAAATATATTGTTTGCAAATTTTTTAAATCATATTCAAATTCACTAATGTTTCTTATTGCCTCTGGGACAAACTTTTCTTTTTCTGTTAATGATTCTATCAAATTGTTATTGTCTAATATTATATTATTTTTTCTAGCTTCCACTTTGGTGTTTTCATCTATAAATAATATGTATTTATTATTTATATAATCTAAAATGGTACTTTGCTCTTCGTAAAATTCATTAAAATATTTATCTATTTTACTTATATATGAACCATTTTTTATTGTTTCTATATCTGCTAAATCATCATAAGCTTCTTGTATCCTTTTACATACCTTTACTAAATCTTCTACAATAAATTCATGAGCTGGATTTATTAGAATTTCTTGTATCATTTCTGTAGATCTTTGGGACGAGATATTAAAATATCTTATAGAATCAACTTCGTCTCCCCAAAACTCTATTCTTATACCTTGTTTTTCTGTTAAGCCTATGTCTATTATTCCGCCTCTTACACTAAATTGCCCTTTATTTTCTACTAAATCGTTTCTGTCATATCCAAGTTGTATTAAATTTTGTTTTATCTCCTCTAAATTGTATGTATTTCCTACTTTAAATTGAATTACATACTTATATAGTAATTCTTTAGAAATCATTTTTTGCATTAGTGCTTCTATTGTTGTTATTATTATTTCTGCCTTATTTTGCTTTATTTTATTTAAAACTTCTATTCTTTCATATGGTACATCCTTACTTTCAGCTTCATAGTCATATGCCACTATCTCTCTTTTAGGAAAATAATCTATATTTGTAGTAAAATATTTTAAATCATTTAATAATTTTTTTGCTTTTATTTCATTGTATGTGATAATTAAGATAGGTCTTTTATTTTCTTCTGCAGTTGCACTTATTATTTGAGCTTTTCCCACGTCAGTTAAGCCCGATAATTCTATCGGACTTATTTTATTTTTTATGTTTGTACTATATTCTATAAATTTTTTGTTGTTTCTTAATTCTTGTATTAGGTATTTCATTTTGTCAGCTCCCAATACATATATTACCATTTTTTTATCTAAAAATCAAGAGTACAGCAATCGATTATACTGTCATTTTATTTGATTCACGCAGTATTTTTTATATCTTAATGGCATAATTTTTGTACTTTTTAATATCTATGTTTTGAGGGGGAATTGTATTATGAAATCCAAAAAGTTTAATATTATATTAATTTCACTAAAAAATACAATTATTCCTATAATTTTATGTAGTTTTATGATTTTTCTTATTTTATTTTCTACTTCTAATATAATAGCTGCTAAAAATGGACTTGAACTTTGGGCTACTACTGTTGTTCCTTCTCTTTTTCCTTTTTTATTTGCTACTGAATTATTAGGTAAAACCAAAATTGTACAATATTTAGGTAAAACCTTAAATAAAATTATGAGACCACTTTTTAATGTGCCTGGTGAAGGCTCTTTTGCATTTATTATGGGACTTATTAGTGGATATCCTGTAGGTGCTAAAATTGTAACAGATTTTAGAAATAATGGTATTTGCACTAAAGATGAGGGTAATAGAATGCTTGCATTTACAAATAATTCTGGGCCTTTATTTATTATTGGGACTGTTGGAATTGGTTTATTTGCTAATAAAAGTATTGGCTTATTACTTTTTATTACTCATTTTATGGCATGTATTACTGTTGGAGTTATTTTCAAGTTCTTTAGTAAGAATGATTTGCAGAATCTACCCCATAGTTCATATAAACCAAGTGTCAGTTCTTCTAACTCTATCTCAACTATACTTATGATAGGTTCATATGTGGTAATATTTTCTGTTGTTATTTCCATATTAAATCAATTACATATTTTAGATTTATTTTCTGTTGTGATTTCTCCATTGCTTGGCTTCTTTAATATAAATCTTTCGTTTGCTGTGCCTATATTATCTGGAATAATTGAACTTACAAATGGTATTAATTTAGTTTCTTTAGTACATGTAAAAGACATATCTACTAATATTGCTATTTGTGCATTTCTTCTTGGATTTGGTGGCATTTCTGTATGTCTACAAGTATATAGTATTATTTCTAAATCTGATTTATCTATAAAGAAATATATTATTGGTAAGTTATTTCAAGGAGTTTTTGCTAGTATTTACACATTATTAGCTTTAAAATATATTCCTATTTTAAATTTGGATATTAAAGCTACTTTTGCTCCAATTTCTACTTGTGTAACATATCCTATTAGTATTTTAGGTTTTAACAATTATTTTGTTTTGTTTGGTGTTTTATGTATTATTGTATGTTTTGTATTTTCTATTCCGTCTAAAAAAAGTAATAATTGTTAAATTGCAGAATATTAATTATTAGGAGTGATGTTTATGGATAAAAATATGGAAAATAATTTTTCTCCTTATATGAATTTTGATATTGGAGCTGATCCCCTTTTAGGCGAAAATCCTATGTTTAATCCCATTATGCAATATGAGCAAACTTATATGTACTACAGATGTTTATGTCAGCAAATGGATTACAAAATAAAATGTAAGGAATATGAAAAATTGTGCGGAAATTCTCGTAACGAAAGAAGAGTAGAATAAACATTAATGGAGATGAATTAACATCTCCATTAGTATTTGCTTAAATTATTCCAATCTTCCTAGCATATTGTTTGCCTTTTTTTATCATCCTTTTTTTGCTCATATTCATGTTTTCATTGCATAACATTATTATACCTACTGAAACCATGCTACCTATTAACATTCCTTTTACAAATTTCATATTAAATATATCCTTTCCTATTTGTTTATTTTTAATATTTATTATGCTCTTTTTTTCTTTTTATATACGTTATATACCATTGATATGTTTCGTAAATTGATATAAGTAAAAGAAATACTCCAAATGCTTTTTTTAATATTTTAACATTCAAATTACTTGAAGTTATTGCTCCTATTGTGGCTCCTATAATACCTGATATAATTATTATAATAGATAATTTTAAATCAATTATTTTTTGCTTTAAATTTATTATTATTGCAGATATTGATGTAGGTATAAAAAATATCAAATTTGTAGCTTGTGCTTCATGTTGATTTGTTCCTATTATTAATGTAAGGAGGAGAATTAATATTGTTCCTCCTCCCATTCCTGTTCCTGTTACTATACCAGAAACTAGACCTATTAAACTTTCTATCATACGCTTCCTTTTATTTAATAATTATAGTTATTGACGCATATATTAAAAATAATATAAATGCAAATTTTAAATATTTATTCGGTATTTTTATTAATAGCTTTGAGCCTATTATACCTCCTAATATTCCGCCTATAGCACATTTTATTCCTAAGTTCCACTGTATATAATTATTTTTGTTATAAAAAAATGCTGTTACTATTACCATTGGCATTATGCAAAATACAGAGGTGGCTCTTGCCTTTTTCTCATCAGTATTTAACATGTTAACAAATGCCGGTACTAATATTAGCCCTCCTCCAGCTCCAAAAAGTCCACTTATTATACCTGCTAGTATTCCTATTATTATTTTTTTTAACATAACCATCACATATACCTTTATTAGATATTATGCTCATTTTTTCCTTTTTTATAACCTTCATTATATTTTTCTAAAAATTTTTGTTCTGCAAGCTCTGTTAACACTTTGTCACATATTAACATTCTAGCTATTATTTCTCTCCTTAATTGTTCATCTTTGATAGAATCTGTTCTATCTAAAAAACGCTCTAATTCCATTATATACTCTTGATTTTTTTCTTTCCATTCTCTGTCTACTGGTAAATCCTGCCTTCTTTTCTTTTTAAACAGCATATATCCTCCTTTACTTTTAGATGTATTTTTATTACTCTTAGCGTTATATTTCTTTGCCAATATATAATTTTAATACATCTCGTGATAAAATACAAGCATCAGACATAATATGACATAATTAGATAAAAATCACGGTTATGTTTTAATTGTCTCTCTGCAAATAACATTAGGAAGGTTGAAAACATATGATTAGAATAAAATTATCTGATTTACTTGGCAAACACAAAATGAGTCAAAAAGCTTTATCTAATTTAACTAATATAAGGCCAGCAACCATATCAAAGATGTATTACGAAGAAAGTAAAAGATTAGATATTGAACAACTCAACAGTATTTGCAATGTTTTTAAATGCGAAATCTCTGACTTATTAGAGTTTATCCCAGATGAAAATAAACCAGATTAATCATATTTAATTAATAAGTTAAGTAGATTATATAAAAATACTAGCAAAAATGCTAGTATTTTATTATATTTTATTTATTTTTTTATTTACAATTTCTACTAGTGCATTTATCAAGTAATCTACTTCTTCTTTTGTATTATTCATTCCTATAGTTACTCTTAATGTTCCATTTGCCCATTCTGGTGGTAGTCCTATTGCTGTTAATACGTGTGATGGGCTTGTAGAACCACTGCTACATGCAGAGCCAGCTGATGCACAAATACCCTTCTCATCAAGTTCAAACAGTAACTCTTCTGCATTTATATTTTTAAAAGACATATTTGCATTTCCTGGAAGCCTATTTATTCTGTCTCCATTTAATTTACTGTCTACTATATTATTCTGTATTTTTTCTATATAATAATCTCTTAGTTCTTTAATTTTATTATTATGATTTTCAAAATTCTTATATATTAATTCAAGAGCTTTACTCATTCCAACAATTTCTGCCAAATTTTCTGTACCTGCTCTTTTATTTTTTTCTTGATGTCCACCATTTTGTATTTGCTTAAAGTTTACATCTTCTCCTACATACAACGCCCCTATTCCTTTAGGTGCATAAAATTTATGTGCCGACATTGAAAGTGCATTTATATTTAATTTTTTTACATCTATTTTTAAATTTCCCATTGCTTGAACTGCGTCTGTATGAAATATTATATTATTTTCTTTTGCAATTTTTCCTATTTCTTCTATTGGCTGAATCGTTCCAATTTCGTTGTTTGCAAACATGATTGTTATTAATATTGTGTCTGTTTTTATTGAAGCTTTTAGTTGTTCAACGTTTACTATTCCATTTTGGTCTACATCCAGATAGGTAACTTTATATCCTTGTTCTTCTAATTCTTTACAAGTATTTAGCACAGCTGGATGTTCTATTTTACTTGTTATTATATGTTTGCCTTTTTCTTTATTGGCATATGCTATTCCTTTTATTGCCAAATTATCGCTTTCAGTTCCGCATGATGTAAAATATATTTCATTTGGTTTGCAATTTATAATATTTGCTATTTTTCGCCTTGCTTCTTCTAATGCTCTTTTTGCTCTTCTTCCTATACTATATAATGATGATGGATTTCCATATTCTATACTAAAGTATGGCAACATTTCTTTTATAACATCTTGGTTGACTTGGGTAGTTGCTGCATTATCAAAATATTTTATCTTCACTTTAATCCCTCTTATCTATCACTTTATATAGATATTATATGTATATTAGCGAATTTTATTTACAAATTTATTTTGTTTCTGAGCCCCATCTTGCTACTCTTATGTCTTTATATGTATTAAGTACCTGTGAATATTTTCTATATTCATCTTCCCACACTAATGTTGGAATTTTGTCAAATGCTTCAAATACTTTTTCTGCTTCCATTAGAAACACAAGTTGTTCTTGTGTGTTTAAATTATCACATTTTCTTGAAATTCTATATAAGCTATCCAACAGTTGATTTGCTTGTATAAAACTCATAAAATCTTTTACTTTTATTCCTGCTAGTTTAATTTGCATTACTGCAAAAACTACTAGTCCAATTATTATCAATATTAGCATATATATACAAATAATCATTACTTCCATTTGTGCACCTTCTTTTAATACGCTTTTGTTTTCTTCACAAAAATATTATAGCATTTATCAAATATTTGTCAATATTTTGTTGATTTGTCTACTAAATGTTGTTATAATTTCTTTTAGAAAAGGAGGAACTTATGAATAGAAAAAATAGCATTAAACGTGCTGGTATCTTTGGAATTGCAGGAAATCTGTTTTTACTTATAATTAAAGGAACCGTTGGCTTTATTACACATAGTCAAGCTATGATTGCTGATGCAGCTAATAGTGCAGGAGATATTTTTGCCTCTCTTATGACTTTTATAGGTAATAAAATTGCTTCTGTTCCTCAAGATGCTGACCACAATTTTGGACACGGAAAGGCAGAGTATATTTTTTCGTTATTTATAAGTTTATCTATGATTGGTATTTCACTAAAACTTTTATATGATTCTTTAATTTCTTTAATTTATGGATTTAAATTTGAGTTTTCTTGGTTTTTAGTAATTGTTTGTATTGCTACTATTATTGTTAAACTATGTTTATATTTTTATACAAAAATTTTAGCTCAAAAATTTGATAGTATATTACTAGAGGCAAACAAAGAAGACCATAGAAATGATTGTATTATTACTACTTTTACTCTTATTTCTATTCTATTAGGTTTGCTAAAAATATATTGGTTTGACGGAATTGTTGGAATTGGAATATCTGCTTGGATTTGCATAACAGGAGTTAAGATTTTTATAGAAAGTTATAATATTTTAATTGATACTTCTATTGATTCAACTACCCAAGACATAATTTTAAACTTAGCACAAAAATACACAAATATTAAAAAAATAGACAATATTTCATCTTCGCCAGTTGGATATAAATATGTTGTATTTATTACCATTTGCGTTGATGGAAATATGTCTACATTTGACAGCCATAAATTGGCCGATAATCTCGAAAAAGATATTTGTGGACTTGATAAAGTTTATAAAGCAATTGTACATGTTAATCCTATCTAACTTGTAAAGCGGGCGATTAAAATCGCCCCTCTATTTTGGTTCTAGCTTTTTTCCTGCTAGCATATGAAAATGTATATGCATTACTTCTTGTCCAGAGTCTCTTCCGCAGTTTGCAACTACTCTAAATCCATCTTTCTCTATTCCTAAGTCTTTTGCTATTTTATTTATTGTCATATATATTTTTGCTATAAGTTTGCTATCTTCTTCAGTCACTTCTAGCAACGTTTCTATATGTTTTTTTGGTATTACCAATATATGAATTGGTGCAACTGGATTAATGTCTTTAAATGCAAATATTTCGTCGTCTTCATATACTTTTTCTGAAGGAATTTCTCCTTTTATAATTTTACAAAAAACGCAATTTTCCATCTCGGTTGTTCCCTTCTTTTTTATTCTAATATTGCTTTTATACGTCTTATTCCTGCTGAACTTGATTCTTCTTTTTTTATTTTAAAATGTCCTAACTCTCCTGTATGCTTTACATGTGGTCCTCCACATATTTCTTTGCTAAAATCTCCTATTGTGTATACTTTTACTGTATCCCCATATTTGTTTTCAAATAGTCCTATTGCTCCACTCTTTTTTGCTTCTTCTAAAGGCATTTCTTCTGATACAACATTTAAGTCTCTTTTTATTTGTTCATTTACTATGTCTTCAACTTGTTTTATTTGTTCTGGAGTCATTTTTTCTGGATGGGAGAAGTCGAATCTTAGTCTCTCTGTTGTTATATTTGAACCACTTTGTTTTACATGGTCTCCTAAAACATTTCTTAATGCTTGATGTAATAAGTGAGTAGCTGTATGGTATGCTGTTGTTATTTCATTTTGTTCTGCCAACCCACCTTTAAATTTTTGTTCACTCCCTAATCTTGATTTTTCTTGATGTTCTTTAAACAATTTATCAAATTCTGTTAAATCTATTTTATATCCTTTTTCCTGCGCTAAATCAGCTGTTATTTCTGGTGGAAAGCCATATGTTTCATATAATTTGAAAATAGTTTTTCCATCTATTACGTTTTTATTTTCTTGCTCTAGCTTATTTATTACTTTCTCAAATTCTTTTTCTCCATGTCCTAATGTCTTTATAAATTTGTCTTTTTCTTCTATGATTACATTTTTTATTATATCTCTTTTTGTTTGTAGTTCTGGATACATTTCATTTAAATTGTTTATTGTTAAATCTATTAAATCTGAAATATTTTCAAGGTCTATTTGAAGTTTGCTCATATGTCTTGTCATTCTTCTAATTAGTCTTCTTAATACATATCCTCTGTCTATATTGCTTGGTCTACCACCATCTGCAATAATCATTATGCTTGAGCGTAAATGCTCTGCAACAATTCTTCTGCTTTTTATATCATCTATTTTTTCAAGTTTTTCTAATTCTTCCATCACTGGTTTAAATAATTCTGTGTCAAAAGGTGTTTCTACTTTCTGCAATAACATTGCCATTCTCTCTAATCCTAAACCTGTATCAACATTTTTTTGTTCTAATTTTTTTATACCATCTTTTGATTTATAATATTCCATAAAAACATTGTTCCATATTTCTACATATTTACCACAGTTGCAAGATGGTTGACAATTTTCGCTACATGCCGGTTTACCCGTATCTAAAAACATTTCTGTATCTGGTCCGCAAGGTCCTTCTTCCCCTGCAATCCACCAATTATCTTCTTTTCCGTAAAAATATATTCTTTCTTCTGGTATACCCGCATTTTTCCAAGCTTCGAAAGCTTCTATGTCTTTTGGTGCATCTGCATCACCTGCAAAACAAGTTACAGATAATTTTTCTGGGTCTATTCCTAGTTCTTCTGTTAAAAATTTGTAGCTCATTGCAATAGCTTCTTTTTTAAAGTAATCCCCTAATGACCAGTTACCCAACATTTCAAAATATGTTAAATGTCTATTATCTCCTACTGAATCTATATCTACTGTTCTAACACATTTTTGATAGTCTGCTATTCTTTTACCACCAGGGTGTTTCTCTCCCAACAAATATGGTACCAATGGTTGCATTCCCGCTGTAGTAAATAATACAGAAGGATCGTTTTCTGGTATTAGTGGTGCACTTGGAATAATAGTATGATTATGTTTTTTAAAAAATTCCAAAAATTTATTTCTTATTTCTATTGCTTTCATTGTCTATCTCCTCTTTTCTTGATTACTAAATTATATAGTATTTTACCAAAGATTGCAAGATTTTGGCAAAAAAATAACTGACTTTTACAGCCAGTTATTTTATGTAATTACGGGGTTAATTTATTTATAATTTTCCTATAGGCACCACATTCTTTCTATATTTTTTATATATTTATTCAATTTTATTTTTTAACTTATATAGCATTCCTCCTTTTTTGTTTAGTCCGCTATTCTATTTTTTTTAACATTTTTTCTATATCTCCTCCTTTCTATGGTTTTATTTTAACGTTATTATATGTCTATTTTGTGAATACAATTTGAAGTATTAGTAAATATATCTTTAGTCTGATATGTCCATGTCAAAGTAGAATTCTACACCATTCTTTTTATTTTCTACTCCATATTCGTTTTGATAGTTGTTCATAATTGCCTTTACCAATGCTAGTCCTATTCCGCTTCCACCATCTTGCCTATTTCTAGAAGAATCAAGTTTATAAAATCTGCCCCATATTCTTTGTAAGTCTTCTTCTGGTATATTCTCTCCTGTATTGAATACACTAACCCTTATTTTATTACTTACCTTTTCTACCTTTATTTCAATTTTAGTTTCTTTTTCAACTTCTTCTGCATGTTTTATTGCATTTGTTAAATAGTTTGTTATAATTTGATCCATGTAAAATTCGTCTGCATATACATAAATTGGTTCTTTATTTTCAAAATAAACCTTTATATTTTTTTCATTTATCATGACACTACATTTTCTTAAAACTTCATTTATTAATTCATTTATATTAAATTTTTCATTATCGAACTCTCTTTTTCCATATTCTAGTTTCATTAATTCTAATAATTGTTTTACTAGTTTATCCATCTTGTTGGTTTCATCTAGTATTACCTCTGCATAAAATTTTCTTGATTCTTCGTCTGAATTAACATTTTCTATTAGTCCTTCTGCGTAGCCTTGTATTAATGCTATTGGTGTTTTTAATTCATGTGATACATCTGAAATAAATTGTTTTCTCATTTCATCTATTTTTGATTTTTCCTCAATATCTTTTTCTAATTCTATATTGTTTTTTTGTAATTCTTTTATTGTTGCTTCTAGTTTGTCCGACATCGTGTTAATACTTCTTCCCAGTTCATTTATTTCGTCTTCCGTATCTGTTATTCTATATTTTTTGCTAAAGTCTAACTTAGCCATTTTATTTGCTATATCATTTAATTGTAAAATAGGATTAGTAAATTTTCTTGATATAAATGATGCTATAATTCCTGCAACCACAAGTGTTATTCCACCTATCATTAGCAACACTGTATTAGATATCTTTACACTTTCTTCTATTGGTGATATTGGCATTCTAATATATAATACATATCCATTATCTAGTATTCCTGTTAAAAACATATAACTTACATTGTTTACTTCGTCTGTAGTAACTTTTACATTTATTTTGGTTTCGTTTTCTTCTATGTTTTTAGATTTTATTTCGTTTATATCTTTTAATATATAAGTTGAGGACAAAAATTCTCTATCTGATGTAAATATTATTAAATTTGTATCTGTTTTTATTAATATATCAAAATTATTTTTATATGCTATTTTCTTTAATTCTGTTTCCAAATCCACATTAGTGTTTTCTGTATTGTAATAATCGTTTACTTTTTGATAGACCTGCTTTATTGTGGCTGTTTTAGAATATATATAAAAGTTTTCTAATACTATACTATTTATTAATACTAAAGAAAGTATTATAACTAATATTACAACACACATTGTAAAAAATAACTTAAATCTTACCGATTTAAATTTTAGTTTAATTTCTTCCATGTTTTCCCCAACTTTCTATTTTACTTCAAACTTATATCCTATTCCTCTTATAGTTTGTATATATTTTCCTTTTTTCCCAAGTTTATGTCTTATCTTTTTTATATGGCTGTCTATCGTTCTTGAATCCCCATAATAATCGTAGTTCCATACATTATTTAATATCTTGTCTCTGCTTAATGCTATTCCCTTATTATCTACCAAATATTTCAATAATTCATACTCCCTTAGACTCATTTCTATTTGCTTACCATCTACAGTAACAGTTCTACCTTTTGAATCTATTATTATTCCTCCATAATCTTTCGTGCCATTTTCTTCTGCTCTTGTCCTTTTTAATAATGCTTCTACTCTTGCTACTAATATTTTAGGACTAAATGGTTTTGAAATATATTCATCAACGCCTAATTCGAATCCAAAAAGTTCGTCTTGTTCTTCTCCTCTTGCTGTAAGCATTATAATTGGAACTTTTGAAGTCTGCCTTATTTGGCGTAATACAGACCAACCATCTAATTTTGGCATCATTACATCTAACAGGATAACGCTTATTTTCTCTTCATTTTCCTGAAATATTCTTAATGCTTCTTCTCCATCTTCCGCTTCTAATATTTTATAATTTTTTTGCATTAAGAAGTCTTTTATTAGTTTTCTCATCCTAGATTCATCATCTACTATAAGTACAGTTATATCATTCATGCTCCTTCATTTCCTTCCATATGGTTTTCAATTATTATATATTATATAAGGTAATTATGTCTATAGTGTGAAAAAAGTTGAAAACTTAAATTAGCACATATATAAAAAGCAAAGATTTCAAGGTTATCTTTGCTTTTATATACTTTTTATTTCATTAAAATTCTTGAATTATAAGTTGTTTTTCATCATTAATTAGTAATTACTCTTGCTATTAATGCTTTTATTTTTATTCCTTGCTCTGTAAACATATCTTCATGTTCTGTTTTTATATTATCCCAAAATTCTGGTTCGTCTTGCAAATCATATGTATTTTTTATAATTTCAAACCCTGAAGATTTAAAGTAGCTTATACTATCATTAAATAAGTTATCATCATCTGTTTTAAAATATATTTCTCCATTTTCTTTTAAAAATTGTTTATATTTTTCAAGCTGTCTTGTATGTGTTAGCCTTTTTTTATGGTGCTTGCCTCTTGGCCATGGGTTGCAAAAATTAATGTATATTCTTTCTATTTTATCATCTCTTCCAAAAATATTTGCTATTCTTTCAATATCATATCTTGTTAAATATATGTTATTTATTTCCTTGTTGTTTTGATTATACTCTTCTTCAACTTTTCTTTTAGCCAAACCAAGCATCGCATCTACCAAATCTATGGCAATATAATTTATATCTGGATTTTTGACTGATATTTTAGAAATAAATCCACCTTTCCCGCATCCTAATTCTAAGTGAATTGGATTATTATTATTAAATAACTCTTGCCATTTACATTTATAACTTTCTGGATTATCTATGTAAAATTTGCTTGCTTCTAGTTCTGGCCTAGCCCATGGTTTAAATCTTATTCTCATTGCTGTTCCTCTCTTTGCTCTAAATCTATTTTCAAACCCAATTATACCATGATTAATTATATTTATCAAATTTTGCTAGTTATGAATTTTATATATTTATATAGTTTTCTTTTTTGTACCATTTTGCAAATTCTCTCATAGCATCTATATCTTCATATTTAACTCTGCTTTTTCTTTCTTCTTCTGACATTTGAGCTAATGTCTTGTCATAGCCAAAAGGTTTAAAAATATACCATAAATCAGACCATTTCTTTTCTGTATTATTTCCTAATGCTTCTTTAGACAATGAACCTTCATTTTTTCCCATAAATTGATGTAAATTATTTCCGTCATAATAAGATAAGCATTCTGTAAACCTGCAATTTCTATTTTCTTTGTTTTCCATTAATTTTAGCATTCCATCAATTCCAATAGTATTTAATGCAAAATTAACAAAAGCTCTAGGAAATCCATTTAATTCGTCTATCCAAAATCCACAATCTAAAGCTATACATGGTTTATTTACTAATCTATATGCCTCCATAACTTTGTATTTTGATATATATTTTATATCATCGCTTCTTGGTTCTTCTAAGTCATATTCAAATACTTTAAAATTTACTCCTTCTAGTTGTCTACTAGCAGATGCTATTTTCCCCTTATTATGTGTTACAAAAACTATTTCGTTCATTGCAATACCCCTTCTATAAAAAATCTTTTAACTCTATTAAATCCTCAATTTCATAAGTTGGTTTATATTCAGTATTATTTTTTGTTTTTTTATAATATCATTTTCTTTCATTTTTATCAATATTTTATGTTGATAAAATCAATTTTTATAGTTGTCGCTCTTCAGTAGAATTTATTTGTCCTACTTCACTTTCAGTCGAAAATCCTCCATTTTTATATAAATAGCGAACTATTACATCTTACATTTTGACAATATATATCATCTTTTCGTTTATTATGACACAGATTCACCAGAAATGTTACATTTTTTATATATTTTTTATTTTTCAGATTAAAGAGGGCTAGATGTCTAGCCCTCTTTATTAATAATTATTCTATTAAATCAATTGCATTATCTTTTGAAATTCCTTCTAAATTATAATATGTTGATGGGATTTCCCCTATTATTACTCCTTCTGCTAATAATACTTGTGTTGAAATTTCTTCTTGTAGATTATTTATTGGTGTTAATATTACTACATTTGTTTTTAATTCTAGATAAATTCTATGTATTGTCTGATTAATTCCTGCTGCTTTGAATTCGGATTTTAGTTCAGTTTGCACATCTCCTATTCCAAATATAATTATCTCAACTTTTGGACCTCTTCCTGCTAACATTTTACTTCCTGTAAATGTACCCAATCTTATGTACATTTTGGTATTTTCTACTTCATCTAGTTCTTTTTGTATTTTTGTTGATATATCTGCTATCATTTTATTTACTGTTGTAACATTTGCACTTATCATTGTTATATTGCCATTACTATCTTTTGTTATATTTACTAAATCTTCATATTGATATTTTTCCATAACCTTTTTTGATTGTTCATTTGTTATTCTTGTTGCTACTGATTTTGCCATAATAACACTTTGTAAATCAATTATTGGCTCTATTATATTTATAACAGAATTTACAATCATAAAAGCAATTGTTAAAACTATTAGTATTTTTAATATCTTTTTTATCTTTTGTTTATCATTGTTGTCTTCATTATTGCCTTTAAAATATTTTATTCTTGGTATTCTTCTACTATATATTTTTTGAATTTTACCTTTATCCATTGTATCTAGGAATAAATAATTGCTGTCCCACTTCTATTTTATCAACATCTTCTATTCCATTAACCTTTGCTATATTATCTACTGTACTTCTAAACTTCTTTGCTATTTTCCATAAACTATCTCCTGGTTTTGCAAAATATATTGTCATACTATATGGATTTGACGTTCTATTTTCTCCTGATTGAATATTTTGAATTACATTTATTTCTAAATTTTTTGAATACTCTACTGTGAAGTTTAAGTCTATTTTTATATCTATACTTTCATCTGGCATTATTATAAAATCTTGCATTCCAACCTCTATTGCTGTATTTACATTTGTTGTTGTATTTATGCCTGTTGTCTCCATGTTAAAATTAAATGGTATATTAACTCTTTTTGTATCTATTCCCCCTGTAGCAGATGATGCAAATATAAAATTCAGCATCACTTCCCCTTCATACATAATTCTATCATTCAAAATGTTTTGACTATTTATTATTGGTGTAATCTCTACATCATATAATTTATTGCTTCCAATTTCTTCTATAACTTGTTTTTCTCTTATATTAAATGTTTCTTGCATACATTCTATTTTCTGCATAGCTCTTATTCTTTTTTGCTCAAATGTTAAATCTACCGTTGGACTATATAAATCTTGTATTACTGCTAACTGCTTATTTTCATATGCTTGACAATATACATCTAGCTCTACTTCAACATAAACAGAATGTTCCTCTACATTATTGGGCTTTATTAACACATTTTTTATCTCGTATTTTATGTTACATACACTGTCATCATTTATGTCCTTTATATCAATGAATCCCATTATTGGTATTGTTTTTTGCAATGTATTTATTCTATTGTCTTCTGTTAAGTAAAGTAGTTTTACTTCCAAGTCTGCTTTTATTAATATTTTATTATAGCTTATCTTGCTTTCCTTGTTTATAATTCTTATATTACTTTTCATTATCTCTGCTAAGTTATCTATATTATCTATCGAAAGTGTATCTTTTGCGTAAATTTTTGTATTGCCTTCTCCCATTAGCGTATTTATATTTATATTATCATTCAATGTTTGAACATCTTTTAAATCTTCTATTCCATTCACTATATCTACATTTTCGCTATTAAGTATTTTTGTCTCTGTTTCTATAATTGCTTTTATATTAACTTTTCTGCCATTTAAAACTTTGCATTCTATTTCTTTTAGAGTAAATGTATTTTCAATTTTCATATTGCTTTTTGCTTTTTCCATATTTATTGTTTGTGTAAAGTCTAAATTTGTGTTAATGCTTCTTATATTATTTGTTTCACTATCTGCTAAATACATTATATATGTATTTATTGTTCCATCTATTTTTATTTTTCCATTCTGTATTTCTTTTTTATATATGCAAATTGTGCCACTTGTACTTATTGTACTTAGTATATCAGGTTTAATATCGGGAATAATTGCATCCCCTTCTATTATAAAATTATCTTTTCTTTGTTCTATTATTTGATTTATGCATATATTATCTCTTGTAGTCTCTATTGTCATATTTAATCACATTCCTTTCTAATATAATCTAGCCATATTGCTTTTAGTTATATATATTTATGGACAATAAAAAAAATTCCTATTTCTAGGAATTTTTTAATTTTTATATTATGCTGGTTGTACATTAATGTTGTCTAATTGTACTTTTCTGCCTCTTTTACTTTTTTCTTTTTGATATGGAGGTATTAATGGACTATATCCTACTCCATCAAATACTTCTACTTCTACAGTTCTTGTTAATATATCTGTATAACTGTATGTTACATTTCTATCATCTTCCTCATATTTTATTACAAAAATATTAGGATATGTTTTTTCTATTGTAGCCTCCTTTTCAAATGATTTAGTTCTTCCTAATGAACCTTTTACAATTATCTTTTGTCCTATTTTTTCTGTAATGTCTGTCTTTAAGTCTAAGATTTCATTTTTGTAAATCATTTAATCACCTACTCCCTTCGGATATTCGAATTATATCACAGGGAATAATCTGTGTCAAAAAAGGATTTTACGTGTCGAATTCCGCTTTTAGTTGATTTTCCAACGTTTTTTCATATTGTTACTTTAATGTTACATTTTTATTACATTTATATTACAATTCTATGTTGTCAGTGTTTTCTTCTTTCCTCTTGCCCCAATTCCATTAATACCTTTCTTTCCATCTCGTAGTTCATCTTCTATATCTTTTATTGTTAAAAAATTTTTTTCATCTGTAATTGCTATCTTTTCCGCAACAATAAGTGGATCTATAAAATCTATTAAAATTCTCGCTGGTGATGATGCAAAATTAGCCCCTGCCAGTATAAGTCCTTCATAATAGCTTTGACATGCTCCAGCAAAAATAACTAGGTCTTTTTGTAATGCTTTGTATGTCCTTGCTTGCTCTACACATTCTATAAAATAAGCAGAATTCCTGTAATTGCGTATATCATTGTACTTGGTTCCCTTTTTTATCATTCCGTCATGTCCTGTTATTACAAGTATGTCTGGTTTATACCTTGCAATCAATTCAACAACTACTATTGGTTGTCTATTTTCTGGAACATTTTTCACTATTGCCTTTAATCCAATTTTCTTATAATAATTATTTGCTTTTATACTATATTTTTTGTCACCATCTGCTGACTGTAATTTAGTATACTTTAATTTCTATTCTCCTGTCCCCATAAAATCTAATTTCTTCCACTAGCTCATTAATATATTTCATTAAATTGTTCTCTTTTTTTAACTCCTTATATATTTTACTAATTTGCTCTTTTTGTTTGGTTAAATCGACATTATTAGTAATTTCAATGATTTGCTTTTCTGATTCTTTGTTTTCTTCATTAATTTGTACCCTTTTTTGTATAAATTCTTCCAAAGTAATCTGATTATTAACTTTTTGTAGGTATAATTCTTTTATTTGCATTTTATTAAATTCAATTTTTTTATTTATTTGCTCAATTTTATTTTTCATTCTCTTTATGTTTATTGTAGACTTGCATATATTATTTACAATTTCATCTTCATCTAAGTTATCTAAAAATTCTTTTATGTGTATATATACAATTTCCTCTAGTTTTTTTGTATAAATTATTTTATTGTTAGTACATAATTTATTTTTATTTTTTCCATTAGTACAGTAAAAGCTATATACAATTCTACCATTTTCTTTTTTTCTGCCAGATACATTCATAATTTTTCCACATTCTTCACATTTAACTATACCATCTAATAAACCTCTATAATCTTTTATTCTATTAATTTTAGCTAAATTTTTTCTTATAATATTATTGGCTTTACAAAATGTTTCCATATCAATAATAGAAGGATGTGTATTTTTTATTATTTCTCTACTATCTGGACATATATATTTTCGCTTCTTTTGTCTATAATCTTCTTTAGTAGATTTTCTTTTATATGTATTCCCTGTGTAAATTATATTTCTTATTATTCTATATACTATACCAGAACTCCATCTATCATAATATTTTTTTCCTCTTGACTTAGTCATATTCATATATATCATAGGTGGTTTTATTCCTTTAAAATTTAAATCTTCTGCTATTTCATTTTTACTTTTACCACTTATTATATCTTGAAAAATTTGTCTTACAATTGGACTGACATTAATATCTTCTGTAAGTGTAGTCTTATTATCACTTGCTCTAATCTTTGTATATCCATATGGAGCAATGAATCCCATATAATACCCCTGCTTTGTTTTTTGTTCTTTAGCTAATTTTATTTTTTTTGAAGTTTCTTTAATATAGCGATCATTTAGCAATCCTTTTATAGCCACCATCATTTCTTTAGAATCATTATTTTTCTTAAAACTATCATAGGATTCATTTATAGCAATATATCTAATATTTTGCTCTGGAAAAAAACGAGTTATATAAAAGCTTGTTTCAATAAATTCTCTACCTAATCTAGAAAAATCTTTTGTAATAATTGTTTCAACATTATTTAACTCAACTTCCCTAATCATCTGCTCAAATGCAGGTCTACAAAAATTTATTCCAGAATAGCCATCATCAATGAATTTTTTATCAATATGAATATTGTTCCTTTTAGCATATTCTTCTATTATTTCAATTTGATTGACTATACTATCCGAGTATTTTTTGCTTTTACCAATATCTTCGTCTGATAATCTTATATAAGCACAATTCATCTTCATATACCAGCACCTCAATTCAAATTGAAATTAACAAATATTTTTACTTGTTTATCTTTTGTAATTTCAATTCTATGTATTAAATCCATTAAAATTTGCTTATTAGGGTTTTCTAATTCTAAAAATTCTTTTATCTTTTTTTGCAGTTCATATGAGTTATCACTATTTTTTTTAATATTTTTAATAAATTTACTAAGTTCCATAATTTTATCAGCATATTTTTTCTTGTCCATTTCAAGACCATTCTTAATTTCTATAAACTCATCTTGTGATATTATATTATTACTTTTATCAATATATAGATCTTTTAAAGCTATAGTAATGCTCTCTATTTTTTTATCATATTTAACGATTTCATTATTCAATCTATTTATTTCATTTATATTATTTTCTTTATGATTTGCAATTGATTCTAAATCCTTTTTATTAGCATATTCACTAAAAATATTTTTTAAATAATTTATAACTATCTCATTTAATTTTTCTTCTCTAAAATAATGCAAACTACAAACAGAATTCCTATATCTTATATAGTTAGAACAACAATAATAAATTTCAACTTGATCATCTTTTGTTTTCCTTTTATTAACTCTTCTTCTAACACTCATAGATCTACCACAATCACCACATACTACTAATCCTTTTAATAAATAATTATATCCTTTTGAATTTCTTTTAATATTATTTTTTTTCATATTTTGGACAGTCTTAAAACTCTCTTTACTTATTATAGGTGGTACACAATTTTGTGTTATAATCCAATCTTCTTCACTTAATTTAACTTTTTTCTTGCTTTTATAATTTACTTTATCATATTTTCTCTGTACTAAATTTCCTATATAGATTGGATTACTTAGAATTTGATTGATTGTAGAAATTCCCCATAAATACGTTGTAAATGTCTTTTTTATATTTCTTCCACTATAAATAGATGGTGGACTAATTTTTTCATCTGATAATGTTCTAGCTATCATTGTAGGACTAATACCATCTAACCTCATTTTAAAAATTCTTTTTACAATTTTACTAGAATATTCATCAATTTCAAATTTACAATTATTTTCTTTTGACCTTTTATAACCGATATGCAACTGTACTTCCCATATATAGTCCTTGTTTCATTTTATTTTGTCTTACACTTTTTATTTTTTTAGATGTATCTTTTAAATACCAGTCATTTATAATTGTTTGAAATGGAATCATATCTTCAACACCATTTGGATTAAATGTATCAAAGTTTTCTAATATTGCTATATATCTAATATTATTTTCTGGAAAATATTTAAACATATAGTTACTTGTTTCTATAAAATCTCTTCCAAGTCTTGATGTATCTTTTGTTATAACAGTTTTTATATTTCCAGCTTCAATTTCATCAATCATTCTTTTAAAATTTGGTCTCTCAAAATTTCCACCGCTATATCCATCATCAATAAAAAATTCACATTCTCCTAAATTATTTTGATTTACATATTTCAGTATAAGCTCCCTTTGATTTGTTACACTTTCGCTTTCCCCTTCTTTCTCATCTTCTTTTGATAATCTTATGTATGCTCCAACTTTCATCTTACATGAATTCATCATTTTTTCCTCCTTGAAAGAAAAAATGCCTATCTAAAAGCATTATACTGCATAGATCATTTTTTGTCAGCCATTTTAGGGCATTTTTAATTCTAAAAATTTTTTAAATACTTTTAATATTATTTTTTTTATATTTTCTGACTTCTCATCATAAATAATCACAATATTCTTATCTTTATTCATATCTTCTACCTTTCCGAAGTATATTATTCAATTTTATGATTCAATTTTCGTTTTATTCAAAAATCTTTCTTTAAAGTTTTTTAAGTAAATTCATATACTTTTGTATAGCAATATCTCGTGGATAAACTTTCATCATCGTGTCAATCTCACTTACCAAATAATCTAAATCTATATCTTTAATTTTCATATCTTTATATGCTGAATTCTGTAATGTATGAAATGCTAATACTCCATAACTAATAATTGAAATTTTTTCCATATCTTATCCCTACTTTCGTAATTTTATATATTTAGGAACATCACTACTTCTCCCAAGCTCTCTTTTAAACACATATCGTTTTCTATCACTATCATAACTATAAGCACTAATATTCCAATTTCTATAAGCCATATTAGATAACTTCCTTCCTTTTGATAATTCAAAACTTGCCTGATTGTGCATATTTTTTAATATTAAATCATCTAATTTGCTCTCAAACTGTTTAATTTTTCGACTACCTTTTATATGCTCTTTTGTTTTATTGATATGATTTATTTTATTTATGGCTTTTCTCTTTTGTTTTTCTTCAAAATACCTTATGTCCTTTTGAAGAGCTCTTGTAACTGTATATTTTGGTATTTGTAGCTCTTTTGCAATTTCTACTGGTTTCTTTTGTTCGTTAAAATACATCTCTATAATTTTTGTTTTCATATGTAACTCCTTTTTTGCAACTTTTTGCTAACACTTTTTTTGCATTACCAAATTAATGAGCCTTTTTCTCATTTTTTGTCTTCCAACTATACAATTTCATAAAATGCTTTATTCTTTTTCGTTTCTTTCTTTTAAAGATTCTTTGTCTTATGTATTCTCTTATCTCAAAAAAACTCATACCCTATCACTTCCCTTCTACTATTAAGAACGGAAATTTTTTTAATTTTCGGTCGCTTTTTTTAAATTTTTTACTTTTCTCTATTTTTAGTTAGTTTTTTATAAATTTCCATAACTATAAATTGTTTTAAATCTTCATTATATCTTCCGTTTATTTCACAATATTTATTTATTAACCCATCATATTGTCTTACGATACCCATAACATCGTTATCTGTTAAATCATAATTATTAAACATTTTTATTTACTTCCTTCCTGATTTTATTTATAATCCTTCTTCTCTTAGATCTTATTGCTTCTGCTGTAGAAAACATTATCTTAGCAATTTCTTTATCACTTTTATCCTCTACATAATAAAAATAGAGCACTGACTTTTCATTATAAGTCAATGCCCTAACTATATTATATATTTTTTCATCTTCAAAAACATTTTCAATCTTATCAATTTCAACATTATATTCAAAATCATCTTCATACTCAAAAAGAGTACTTTCATTAAAAAGTACTTCTTTTCCATCTAAGCTATCTTCTACAAAGATATATTTATTAATTCTAAAGAAATCATTTCTTGCATTTTTTATAATAATCTTTAGTACTGCTTTTTCATTTTTATTTAATAAAATATTTTAATTACTACAAATAAAAACTACCTTATAGGTAGTTTTTATTATATAAGATTATGTAAAATTTTATAAAAATATTATCTACATACACTATCCATCTTTTCGATATTTTCTATCAAATTTTCTATTTTTTTAGTTCCTATTACTCTAGGTATTTCAATATTTTTTTAATATTCTTCTGCAAGCATTCCTGCTCCATCTTTTCCTAAAACATTATTTGTAAATATTTTATCTGAAAGCATATATATACATTTTTCTTTATATTCTTCATAATCAATTTTATTTTTTTCACAATACTGCTCGCTTTCAGGATCTAATATAATATACTCTCCATCACAATTGCACTTTATAGCAACAACATAATGTAATAATTTTTTTCGCTCTAATGGAAGTTTTGATAAAATTGTAAAACTTTTAATATTATACAAACTAAGTAAAATTCTAATAGCTTCGGCATATCCAGCACACATTGCTTCTCCTTCAACAAGTGCCCCATATGCAGTTCTATACTTAACATCACTATAATCAAATTTTTCTACTTTTCCTGTAAAACTATCAAAATATGATTTCTTATATTTTACATTATTTTTTACAAAATCGCCAATATATTTTATTATATCCTTTTCTTCAAGCTTCTCTAAATTTATTCTTTCATATATTTCAATTAATTTTCTTTTTAGTGTGATTATATTATCATCTGTATAAAATTTTCTACCGTGTATAGGCTCTTCTATTATATTCTCAATATTTTCTGTTATATCCATTTTATAATTTATATTCTCATCATTCTATTTTAGATTTTTTATTTATTGATAACGTTTTCAATAAAATTAATAAAATCACTATCATCAGCTTGACCAATTTTCATATCTTCTTCTGTCAAATATATATCATACTTATTAAGCTTTTTATTTATTAATATTGAGCTCAATGGATAACCTTCTTTTATATCTTTAGCAGGCTCATCCACCAAATAATATTCATTTGTAACCCCTGTATAAGTTGAAATTTCACCATCTTTTATAATTACCATACCTAATATCCATTTTGTATTTAATTTTCCATCTTTACCGTATGTTTTTACAAGATTAGTATAATAGTCAATCATTTCTTCATCATTTAATCTTTTGCCATTTATCCTTCTTACAAAAACTCCTGGTTGTTTATCTTCTGGAATACCTTCTATATACATTGTATCATCCATAGCCATAGTAGTTATTTTAGTTGCGTCATAATATGCTTTTGCTTTTATTGTTGCATTTTCTATTGCTGTTTTTCCATTTTCATCTACATCAATTTTAATATCTATATCTTTTAATGATTTTAATAATATTCCCTTTTTTAATAATTTTTCATAAAATCTATCAACTTTTGCTATATTTCCTGTTGCAAATAATATTTCTTTCATCTTTATCACCTCAAAAACTTTTTATCTTTTTAATCGATTTCATATTTTTTACTTTTATCATATATTTCGCTATCTTTCATATTCATCATCTTCTCTTATCTTTTTAACACCTCTACTATAATCTCCGTCACGAATAAATGTATTTCTTATATAATTTAGCAATCTTCTTGAAGACTCTTTATCGTAACAATTTGTAAATAACAAATCAAAATTTTGTTTAGATGTTTCAAGAAATTGTTCACTTTCATAATAATCTCTTAATCTTTTTTCGTATTCAACTCTTGATGTCGTTCTTAATCTCAATACCTCTTTTAACTGTTCTTCAGATTTTGGACGAACAAATATAGAAAAAATATTCAAGCCGTTTCTTTTCAATTCTTCTATACTCTTATATGAAATATTGATAATTCTCAATTCTTCAGTATTAACTAAATCTCTTTTGTACCAGGCATATTTATTACCAAAAAATTCCTTTACTAATATTAACTCCCCCGCTTTTTCAAGTTGTTCCAATTCTAGTTTTGTCATAAAATGACTAGATTTTCCATCTACTTCATCTTTTCTCTTAGGTCTAGTTGTTAAGCCTATTATTTCTGTAATATTAGGAAAATTCTGTATTATTTCATCTACTAAAAATGATTTTCCCGCAGCCGAAGGACCAGAAATAGTAATAATACTTGGTTTCATTTAACTAATTCTCCTTATTATTTATTTTTTTATATTTAGTTGCTATAGCACACACAATGGAATCTGTAAATTCATCAGTTCTTGTATAAGCTCCTTGTGTAAGTAATCCATTAGTACCTATAGTACTTATTTCATCATCTGTCCTTCCTACAAACTTCGCAACAACTTCCGATAATCGTTGCGATTTATCAGTTTTTTCTATAATTTCATCTGGTATTTTAATTTTTGCACTACATCCATAATAATATTCATTTTCAACTTTATTATAAATAACTGTCCAACCACAAAGAAAACTACCATATGTTGTTTTTGATAATATTCCCTCCATTGCAATATACAAGTTACCATTTTCATTTTGACTAATAGCATCTTTTATTCTATGAAGGCATCCTTTTATTCCCTCTTCATCACCTATTGGTGTTTCCGACACATTTGAATTTGTTTCTAAAGACTTTATTTCAAAATTTTTAAAATATTGCATCATTACATTTTTTACAGCTTCATTTTTTGCTTTATTCTTTGAGCAAACAATTATCAATTTATTATCATTTTGCATTTTCTATACTCCATTTCATAAATTTTGTTTTCGGCGATTTACTACCTAAATTATATATATCATCTAATACATCTTGTCCATTTTCAATTATAGGCATTTTTTGTAAATCAATAATTTCACTTGACTCTTCTATTTCATCTGCTATATTAGCTGTTTTGTCATATATTTGTGTAAAATTTGAGTGCATAGCTACATACCCTGGACTAATTTTTATTTTTAAATCATCAGTTAATAAATTTGCCAATAATTCAGTTACTACACTAAAAAATCCCATATCATATGGTAATCCTGTGATAATATCCGTACTACGACTTTGCACATCACAGTTTAGTATATTATTTTCTATTCTAAACAAAATACCAATAGTACATGGAAAGTCTCTAGTTTCAACTTTATGCTGAATCCCATTAATATTGATTAGGGCTCTTCTCGTATCTATATTAGCAATAAACTGCTCTCTTATCCATTGTAGTTGTGTCTTATTTTCTTTCGTAAGTTGATGAAAAACATAATACCCATAATTCGAGTTAATACAGTTATTTTCATCACAAATTTTTGCCCAAAACTTAGACGCATTAACAAGACCATAACCATATTCTCCATTTATGTTTAGCGATCCTGAAAAATACGCTAATAATTCTCTTGCAAAATATGGAATAGCTTTCTCTGAACGTAAAGTATGCACACGATTTCTACAATCAGTTAAGACATATGTAACATTGTTTGCCTGTAATGCACCACCAAAATGTGTTTTTATTCTATGACCACTTTCTTTTATATGTGCCACACCTTTTTTTACAAGATTATCAATAGATGATTCAATTATAGTTAGTTCTTCATACATTTTACTCACCTCCTAAAAAGATCTTCAAATATCAAAATAATTCATATGTAAAAACATGGTTATTATATCACTTTATGTAAAGCCTGTCAACTATCAAAATATTAAATTTTCCCATAACCCATTTCCTTCTCTATCTTGAAAATAATATATCTTTTTCATTAAATTTTACTTTATATAAAACTTATCGTAGTTTTTCTATGATTTCATTATATTTATTCATATTTTTACTAATGTCATTCTTACTATAATTCATTACATAATCAACTATACTAAAAATCATATTTTTACACTCATCTTTTGAATATTCTTTATTTTCTATTGTTACATTAGCCTCTGCTAATAGATCTTTTTCTTGTTTGTTAAAATTATTATATAAATTCATCCTATTCTCCATCCTTTACTGCAATCATAAGTTCATTATCTTCCACAGTTCTTTTTGCATTTTTAAATTCAAATTTTGATCCTGTAAAGTAAACTCTGTAACCGAAGTCCTTCCAATATAATTATACTGCATTTTAGAAATCTATCTATATCACTTTCGTCCATATCCATCTTTACTTTTAATTCAAAGTATGAATACCTAACTTCGTCACTATTCTTCTCAATTTTATCAGCTATGTAATTTTTAATAAAATCAAACAGCTCTTCATTTTTCATCTCTACAAATCGTCCCATTGTTTTGCCATCCTTATAATTTTTAATATCCTTATGTATATTTATTGCTAATGCTATCTCATTATATATTAACTTGCTCCGAAGTTCAAGCGAACACAGAACAAATTTTTGATTTTATTTAATCAAGTTTATTTTTCCCAATCTATAGTTCCAACATCTCTATGCTTCAATGCAAATTCCCTTTTGGCTCTTTTTGATAATGATAAATTTATTGTTTTTTTATTTAGATATTTTTTTACATTTAAAGTATTGTTTAAATCATTATTGATATTTATAAATAAGTGACTCATCTTTTTAGAAAGTATATTTAAAATTAATTTATTACATTTTTTCTTATCAAAATCCTTTTCAAACAATTTTTGTTGTTCCTCCATAATCTTTCCTTTAGATTCTTTTAAAAATTCTAAAATTTGATTGTCAACCTTTTTTAGAATAAACTCCGTTTCTCTTTTTATAGTTTGCTCCATTTTTATATTACTTCGTTGTGATGTATTATTTATGTTTTTAATTTTTTCTGTTTCTATGCAAGCATTTATATATGAATTAACTTCGGATTTTATTTGTGATGATGACTGTATTATTTTATTAATTATAGCTCTTATTTTTTCTTTTACTTCAGGAGTCTGATACTGCATTTTCCAAGATCCTCTTTTGGTTGTTTTATATTCTAAATCTTTTATCTCATAAATCTCTTTTAGTAATTCTGCAATTTCGTTTAAGCTATTTTGTGCAATTTTATTGCCAAATATTTTATTTGCATCATAAGAAATAATTTCATCAATATTATCTTTAAAAATATCCTTTATTTCCTTTTTTATGGTATTCTTTTGGTCTAATAATGGTTGTATGTCCTTTTTATACACGGAATAGTTTAACTTCTCCTTAATTTTATCATATTGAACATATGGTTTAGCTTTTTTTGAAATTGATTTATCATAAAATACAAAATGTATGTGCGGGTGCCTCTCTTCTGTATGAAAAGAAGCTACCCAATCTAAATTTTCAACCTTTATGTTATATTCATCTGCAATTAGTTTTATATTTGCTCTTATTAGATTTTCCCAATCATCTTTTGTAGTATAGCCATATTTCTCTGAATCTTCCCCAGTCAGTGAAATAACTGTTTTATAAACATACGCTCCTGAAGATACTTTATCTTTTATATATGCTAATATATCAGATTTTTTCATTCCATATACATTTTCATTATTATTTAAAGTTCCAAAAAGACTATGCTCTCCATTATTTTCGGCACCTTCTGTCCTTCCTATGTAATTAATATGTGATTTTATGACTGTAGCTCTTTGCTTGTTTGATAATCTATCTATTTTTTTTCTGTTTAGTTTTATTTTTTTTATTTAAATCTATAAAATTTGTACCACTAATCATTGTTTACCTCTTTGCTCTTTTTATTAGCTTTATTTATTAATTCTTCTTTTGGAAATAAATCTTCTATATCTCTTTCTATAATTCCATTTTTCAATGCTTTATAGCCATCAATTTCAGCTTCGTTTAATGTTTCTAATAAGAATCTGGCATCATTTTCAGAATTAGACATATACGCAAGCATATTTAATAAAATTTTAGTGTTTGCATATATTCTTTTAACTCCTTTTGCTAGGATTCTACAATATCTATCTTCAAATGTTTTTATATTAAATTTAATTGAATCTTCAATTTGTTTTGCTAAAACTTTTTCATCTTGATGTATATACATTTTTATAGCCTGTTCAATATAATATGACTTTGATTTTTTATAATTTTGTGAAATTATATATCTATTTAGTTCATCATCTAATTCTGGATCTATAGTTATTCCTAATCTTTTTCTATTTAATGAGCCATACTCTTCATGAGTGTCTATTATTTGAGATACTTTATTTGATCTTCTTTTTATTGTTCCCTTTGTACCAATTAGACATATTTCAGAATTTGCTCTAGTCCAATATCCTAATCCAAAGAACCAAGTATCGCTTTTTTTGTTCCTTTTTACCCAATTAAAGCCACAAGTTTTATATTTGAATCCCCATTCTTTCATAACTTTTAATCCTTCTATTAAACAAGGAAATGTTACCCATAGAAAAAGAATACAATTTTCATCTGATATAGATTTTATTGTATCCCTCATATTTATTATTTCTTCTTCTTTCATTGTTGAATAGTGCCTTTCAACACTTCTATTTCCTGCTCTCCAACCAGTATATCTCCATGGCGGATCTGCATATATTATGTTATATTTTTTATCTGTATTGTATACATCAACTACCATTTGTATATTACCTCCATTTTTAGTTTATCGCTCTTCTTCATCTTCTTCAGATGACTGATTTTTTGACATAAAAAAAGAAGGAGTGTTACTCCTTTTCAATTCATTTACTATACTTTTATAATAATATTTTGAAAAATCTTCTATCTCTTTTTCTGTGCCCTTGTATTCACTTTCCTTATTTTTACATTCATTGTAAATAATTATAAGGTCATCTCTTGTTATTCTATTAGCATAATTTTGCAAATTATCTTTTACTATAAGAGCTATAGCATATGTAACTTGCTTTATCCTGTTTACATTTTGTTCAGAACTTATACTATTTATTATCTCATTTGTATATAGCATATCAAAATATTCTAACAAACTATATATTTCATCAAAATTAGTTTGAGAAAATTCTTTTGGAATTTTTTACTCTTTATTTATAATATAATTAAATAATCTATCTATCTTATTATTATTATTTATGTTAAAATCTTTGACATCATGGTGTTCAATTTTTTCACAACATGGTATTAAAAAATTTGACGACTTGTCGTTAAATTTTTTTACTACTTGATGTTCAATTTTTTTACTACTTGATCTTTCAATGGTTTCAGACACTAATTTAAATAAAGGCTCTTCATTTATTGTATACCAAGTCCTTAGTGGCATACCCTTTGACTTTATTGTTATAATATTATTAGTAATTAAATTATCTAGTGTCAATCTTTGTTGATAAGCTGACAACATTGTTTGCTCTTCTATATTCTCTCTTGTTGAATAGAAATAGTTATCTTCTAATTGACCGCTTTTTTCCCAGTATAAATATTCTGCTGATAGCTCTCCTATTAAAACAGCTTCATTCAAGCCAAGCGCCTTCATTATATTTTTATTAACAATTATGTAATTACTGTTAGCTAATATATTAATAAAATTGCCATCTCCATTTAAAGTTTTCACAAATCCTTCTTCTATTATTTTATACCATGCTTTTTGTGGCATACCAAACAGTTTTACCTCTAAAATTCCTATCTTTTTCAAATTTTCAATAGCAATTCTTTGCTGATGAGCCGATAACATTGTTTGCTCTTCTATGTTTTCTCTTGTTGAATAAAAAAATCCATCTACAAGTTCATTTCGCTTTTCCCAGTATATTTGCTCTGATGACAATTCACCAATTAGTATAGCCTCATATAACCCAAATTTTTTCATTAATATTTTATTTAAAACTATATAGCCATTATTTGCTAATAAATTAATCATCATATTTATTGCCCTCACTTCCTGCCTTTATTAGTGCAAATATTACTAAGCCACAATTTGCTCCTATAATTAACCCTAAAATAAATTGCCACATTGTATATTACCTCCATTTTCAAGCTCAAAAAAAGAACTGATACCTTTACCAATCCTTTGAAATTTATTTTTCTATTTTCATTATTAAATTCTTTTAATAATATTATTGTATATAAAAATTCTTATGTTGCTCTAAGAACAAGTGCAATAATTTATATTCATTCTAACAATTTAACGAATGATAGGCATTTTTTCATAAATTATATTTTAAGACTTTGAATGACCTTGAATTTACAGGCATTTGAATATGTATACAAAACTATGCTCTCCATCTAAATGCAATATTCTACCTGTATATATTATTTCTTTTTCTCTATTTTCTTTATTGTTTCCATATATTTGTATACATCTTTGTATTCTTTCTTGAAATCGTTTTTCCAGATTTTCTTCATAATTTTGTATTAGTTCTTTAGATAATATCTCTAAATCCTCTACCGGACTATCAGCCTTTATTCTGATAGTCAATCCTTTTAATATGGCTATTTCTTTTTTATTCAAATTAATTATATCTTCAACTATAAAAAATATATCTTTTCCATAAGATATACGCCCCACTATATCACCTTTTTTTATTTTTCGCATATTATTCACTCCATAAATACTTTACTTTGTAATATAATATGTCGAATTTTGTAATCTGTGCTAGTAATAAAAGGGGGTCCCTAATTGTGCTAATTGACTAATATTATTGTTATATGCTATTATATTCATTATAGGAGGGTTTTTTAATGGAGAATGTTATTTTAAATTGCCAAAATTTATATAAACATTTTGGTAAAAAGGAGATTTTAAAGGGTATTTCTTTTGAAATTTGTTCTGGAGATATTCTTGGTTTTATTGGTCCTAATGGTTCTGGTAAAACTACTACTATTAAATTAATTTTGGGATTGCAAAGTATTGATAATGGCTCTGTAGAAATTAACGGATTTAATGTTGTAAAAAATTTTGAAAAGGCTATTGAAAAGGTTGGAGCTATTGTTGAAAATCCGGATTTATATATGTATCTTTCTGGATATGATAATCTAAAATTGGTTGCCAATTTATATAAAGGAATTGATTCTAAACGTATAGATGAAGTAATAAAATTAGTAGGTTTGGAAAATAGAATTAATGATAAAGTTTCTAAATATTCACTTGGCATGAGGCAAAGGTTAGGTCTAGCTCAAGCTATTCTTCATAAACCTAATTTACTAATTTTAGATGAACCTACTAATGGTTTAGACCCTGAAGGTATCAAAGATTTAAGAGAGCTTTTAGTCAAACTTGCTACTACAGAACATATGGGCATTTTAATTTCTAGCCATAATTTGGCAGAACTTGAGAGTTTTTGTACTAAAGTATGTATTATTAAGAATGGCGTAATTATTGAAAGCAGTGAGATTGACGTTGTTAAAAGCGAATGTTCTGATAGTTATTATATTTTCGATGTTGATGATAGTAAAAAAGCGCAACAATTACTGGGCGAAAATGCTTTGCTTATTAATCAAAACGAGGTAAAAGTATTGATAGAAAGAAACAATGTACCAAATTTAGTTAAAAAACTAGTTGATAATAATATTAAAATTTATTCTGTCAAAAAAGATAATATTTCTTTAGAAGATGCATTTTTGAAAAAGACTGGAGGTAATGTAATTGATTAATCTAATAAAAAATGAATTTATAAAATTAATGAAAAAGAAAAGCACATATATTTTTTTAATTATTACTTTTTTGTTTATAATTTTAACTAATATTTTATATAAGCATTTCTATAATGGTATTAGTTATTCTGGGTATTATAAAGACGATGCTGAATTTTATTCTACAGCTCTGAGACAATTAGACCCTAACAATTCTGAACAAGTAGAAGAATATGTTGAAATTAAAACTCAACTGGACGTTATAAATTTAATATCAAAATATGGATTTGACTCATGGCAAGCAAATATAATCCCCGGCCAAGTTAGTAGTATTATAGGACTTATAAATCGTTATACATATATTGAAAAAGACGAATTTGCACTTACTGATGCAAAGAAGAAATACGATACATTTATAAATGCCTTAGATTCTGACAATTGGAGGTATTTTGCAGAACTTGAACTTGAAGAAGTAAACTTACTTTTAAGTGAAAAACAACAATTTTCTATTGATAATAATTTGAACTCTGAAGGTTCTACTTATGATTTTAAAATATATGAAATTGATAAACAGATTCTTGAGTGGAGATTAGAAAAAGACATATCATATGCTAATACTTTTTTAAATACTGCATTACAAAACTATTCACGTTCTTCACGAAATATAATTTATTATGAAGCAGAAAGCAATCATTCATACTCTGATAAATTGGATTATTATGACAGTTTAAAAGAAGCAAATATTAATAAATATTATATTGAAAATAATATAAGAAATATAAAGGATTATGATAATAGATATATTTTAGTTAATTTACTAAATGAATATGAATTGTTTATTTTAATATTTATAATAATGATATCTGGTTCTATTGTAAGTGATGAGTTTAACAAGGGAACAATAAAATTACTTTTAATTCGCCCTTATAGTAGACTAAAAATATTACTAGCTAAGTTTTTAACTTGTTTATGTATGTTTATATTATTTATTGTTTTTATATTCATCAGTCAGCTGTTAGTAGGCGGTATAATTCAAGGTTTTGGTAGCTTAAATGTTCCTGCTGTTATATACAATTACAATACACATAATATAGAAACAATGAGCATTATAAAATATTTAATTATAAACATTTGTGCAAAATTACCTATGTTTTTGCTGCTTATTACTTTAGCATTTACTATTAGCACATTGTTTACCAATTCAGCTTTAGCCATAGCATTACCATTGCTAGGATACATGGTATCTTCTATTATTAACCAATTAATAGCTCATGCTTTATTAAAAGATATAAAAGCTCCTTTGTATTTTGTAACACCTAACTGGGATTTGACTTCTTATTTATTTGGTGGATTGCCTAGTTTTGAACCAATAAATCTAAGGTTCTCTATATTAGTATGTTTATCATATTTTTTAATAATGATATTTATTTCTTGTTATGTATTTAAAAAAAGAAATATAAAAAATGTTTAAGTCAAAACCCTCAATTTAAATAATTTAATTGAGGGTTTTTTATTTTTATAACAATTTATTAACTGTGTTTATTCCTACAATTCCATCAACATCTATTCCTGTTTTTTGTTGATGTTCTTTTACTTTTCCTTCTGTTTCGCCTCCATATTTACCGTCAACTCCAAATTTATTTAGACTATATCCTTTTGCAATTAGTCTTTCTTGAACCCATCTAGCAAATTCACTAACACTAAAGTTTCTTACCATATTATTGTTTATTGCTTTTGTTGTTAGCGGTCCTATTATTCCATCTATATCTAGTCCGCTGTTATTATCTTTATTAAGAGCCTTTTGCAATTCTTTCACAGCATTTTCATTACTGTCATCTTCTATATTATATGAACCATTTTCTCTTAATTCATCCATTGGGAAATTATTTCCCGGACATTCAGAAGTATCTACATTCTTATGCCCTACTATTTTAGATATATTATACTTTTCTTTTAAATATGCAATTAACTCTTTACCAGCATTCAATTGTTCCTCTGACATCTTTTCCTTTGAAAAGTTTCCTTCAAAACAAATACCTATTGAATTGTAGTTTGCTCCTACCGCATGTGCACCTACTGTATTCTCTGGACGTCCTCTATATATAGAACCGTCTTTTCTAACATAAAAATGATACCCAATTCCTGCCCAACCTTTTGTATTTTTATGATAGTCATGTATTATTTCTACACTTTGTAAAACAGTTACTCCACTATGATGACATACAATTTGTTCTGTTGTATTTCTTATATCCATTGTACCAAACTTAAAATTATTTTCTACTATCTTCATAATGTTCCTCCTCATATTTCTTGTTATATAAGTATTTTTATGATATTAATAGAAATAATGTTAATGTTTTTGTAATATTTATTCAAATTAAGGGGTGTCCCAAATTGTGCAAACGGGATAATTGGGGACTGTCTCTAATTGAGCAAAGTTGCTTTTATTAGTTTTGTAAATAGTGGATGTGGTTTGTCTGGTCTTGATTTGAATTCTGGGTGAAATTGTGTTGCTATAAAGTAAGGATGATTTTTTATTTCTACTATTTCTACTAATTTTCCATCTGGTGATGTTCCTGAACAAATAAGCCCTTTTGCTTCTAATTTTCCTTTATATTCATTATTATATTCGTATCTATGTCTATGCCTTTCTTCTATTTGGTCTTGTCCATATATTTCATATGCCAAGCTGTCTTTTTTTAAAATACATGGATATGCTCCAAGTCTCATTGTTCCACCTTTTTTATCTATCTTTGTTTGTTCTTCCATTATATGTATTACTTTTGTTTTTGTTATATTGTCAAATTCCTCTGAATTTGCATTTGTATATCCTAATACGTCTCTTGCAAATTCTACAACTGCCATTTGCATTCCCAAACATATTCCTAAAAACGGTATTTTATTTTCTCTGGCATATTTTATTGTTGCTATTTTACCATCTATTCCTCTATTGCCAAATCCACCCGGAACTATTATTCCATTATATTTTCCTAGAACATCTTTTGCATTTTCATTATTGATATTCTCACAATTTACTATTTCTATATTTACTTTTGTGTTATTGGCAAATCCTCCATGTTTTACTGCTTCTATCACAGAAATATATGAATCTTCTAATTTTACATACTTTCCTACTATCGCTATGTTTATGTCTTTGTTTATAACGTTTTTTACGCTAAATATCATTTTTTCCCATTCTTCATTTTTAGGCTCTATGTTTTCTAACTTTAATTTTTCACACGTCCTAAGCGCTAGTCCTTCTTTTTCTAGCATTAATGGTACTTCATATAATATCTTTACTGTTTTATTTTGTATTACATCTTCTTTTCTAACGTTACAAAATAGCGCTATTTTTTCTTTCATAGATTCATCTATTTCTTTTTCTGCTCTACATACTAATATGTCTGGCTTTATTCCTAATGATTGGAGTTCTTTTACAGAATGCTGTGTTGGCTTTGATTTTAATTCATTAGAGCCATAAATATATGGTAATAATGTAACATGGATAAACAACACATCTTCTTGCTTTTGTTCTATACCTATTTGTCTAATGGCTTCTAAAAATGGTAGACTTTCAATATCCCCTACCGTTCCACCTATTTCTGTAATAACTATATCTGCACTTTCTTTTAATCTATATACTTTGTCTTTTATGGCATTTGTTATATGTGGTATTACTTGTACAGTTTTTCCTAAGTAATCCCCTTTTCTTTCTCTTTCTATTACCTCTGAATATATTTTTCCTGTTGTTACAGAGCAATATTTGTTTAGATTCTCATCTATAAATCTTTCATAATGCCCTAAGTCTAAATCTGTTTCTGCACCATCTTCTGTAACAAAAACTTCTCCATGTTCGCTGGGATTCATTGTACCAGGATCTACATTTATGTATGGGTCAAATTTTTGGTTTATTACTTTATAACCTCTATTTTTTAAAAGTCTTCCCAAAGATGCTGCTGTTATTCCTTTTCCTAATCCTGATACTACTCCCCCTGTTACAAAAATATATTTAGTGTTCATTAGAAATTCCTCCTTTAAATACAAAAAAGATTTAAAAATTCAACCAAAAACGCGGTTTTTTTTAAATCTATTATTTATTTTAACATTATTTTTTATTTTTTTCAATGACTTGTTAAATTTATTTTATTTATATATAATATTGTTATATTTATTTTAAGGAGGATTTTTAATGCCAATTCATTGTAACGCCAAAAAGCAAGATATTGCAAAAACTGTATTAATGCCTGGAGATCCACTTCGTGCAAAATATATTGCAGAAACTTTTTTAGAAAACGCAAGACTTGTTAATACTGTTAGAAATATGTTTGCATATACCGGAACCTATAAAGGAAAAGAAATAACTGTATTTGCCCATGGAATGGGAATGCCAAGTATGGGCATTTATGCCTGTGAGTTATTTAAGTTCTACGATGTTGATACTATTATTCGTATTGGATCTTGTGGTGCTTATTCCAGTGACTTAAATATTTTTGATACTATTTTAGTAGATAATTCTTATACGGAGGGAAATTTTGCATATGAGTGGAACGAAAATGACTGCCATATTATCAACTCTAGTGAAGAATTAAACTCTATTATTGAAAAAACTGCAAATTCTATAGGTATTAACTATATAAAAGGAAATACTTTGTGTAATGACTGTTTTGATGGATACTTAGATAATATTCCAGCTTTCATAAATAGATTCCCAAAAGATTTAAACATTATTGCTTGCGAAATGGAAGCTTTTGCTTTATTTTATTTAGCTAAATATTTTAACAAAAAAGCTTCTTGTTTACTAACAGTTGTGGATTCTTATTATAAACAACAAGAAATTTCTTCTGAAGAAAGGGAAAAGTCTTTAAATAGTATGATTAAATTAGGCTTAGAAAGTGCCTTGTTTACTTTATAAGATAATTGAATAATACTTGCAAAAATGCTTGAACATAGGTTCAAGCATTTTTTGGGGATAATTGGAGATTGCCTCAAATTGTCCTTAGTCCTTATTTACTTCTTTTAATAATTCCAATTGTGAAATTAGTAGTGATTCCATTTTTGCTTTGTATACATCAAATTGTTTTTCTAAATCTTCTAATTCTTTTTTCTTCATTACTATTGATTGTTCTATTTCTACTACTTCTTGTTTTGCTGTTCCTTGTGCTTCTTTAATTATTTGCTCCGCTTGTTGTTTTGCTAATTCTTTTATTTCATCTGCAGTTGTTTGTGCCATTACCAATGTATTTTGTAATGTATTTTCTATGTTTTTATACTTTTGCAATTCTTCTTCCATATCTGCAATTTTCTTTGTTGCTTCGCCAGATTGTTTATATATTTTTTCATAATCTATTGTTAATTCATCTAGGAAATCATCAACTTCTTCTACGTTATATCCATTAACCATTTGTTTCGCAAATTTCTTGTTTTCGATATCTAATGGTGTATACATATTTTTCCTCCTATTTTGTAAAATTATTTTATAGTGTTATTTCCGTTTCTTAACCAAGATACTGAAATTTTGCTTCTCATTTCTTCTCTTACCATTTCATTTTCTATATCATAATTAAATGGCGCAATTAAAAATATTGCGTTTGAAACTTTTTGCATATGTCCATCTAATGCGTGAACAGCACCACTAACAACATCTATAATTCTTCTTGCAACATCTTTGTTTACATATTCCAAGTTTACAATTACAGATTTTTTTTCTTTTAACAAATCACATATTGCTTCTGATTGTTCAAATGTTGTTGGTTGACTTATAACCATCTTAATTTGTTGTGTTTGCGGCATATTTACCACTTTATTGTTTCTTTTTCCAAAGAATCTTCTTTCTTCTCCACTCTCTTCATCTTCTTTTTCATCTTTATCTAATACTTCATCATAATCTACTGCATCTTCATCATCTTTGTCTTCTGCTGGCATTTTAAATAAATCCCAAACTTTGTTCATAATTGCTCCTGACATTTAAACAACCTCCTAAAATTTCTTGTCTCTAGTAAAATTTTCTATTTATAGTATCTAACTTTTCTACAATATTGTCAATACTTTTCAAGTTTGTAATTATAATTTAATATTTTTGTAATATTTTTGTAATATTACTTCGCATTTTTTAATATCTCATCATATAGTCCAATAGTTTTTCTATCTTCTATCTCTTCTGCCGTATATCCTAATTTTTTTAGTTCATCACTTTTATAATTATCTACAATAGCATATTTTTCGTTTTGTTTTAAAATTTTTATATTCACTTTATTAGTGTATCCGGCTACAGTCTTAATTACATATGGAATTTGTTCTCCATTTTTTTCTTCATATTCAATAGCTGTGTTTGGTACTTTTTTCCCGGTTTCACTCCACCATATTGCATCTAATGATATCTTTCTGTATCCTATTAATTCTTGAACCGCCTTATCAATCTTAAATACTATTATTCTATCTTCACCAGCTTCCGAAATATATTCTATTGTTGTATCAACTTCTCTTCCACTTGGTAGTCTTAATTTTAACTCGTCTCCGTATTTTGGCTTGTTTCGATTCATTTGAATTTAATACACATGCTATATAACATTTAAAATTGTCTATAATTTTTCCACTCTCTTGACTTGTTGCAATAACTTGTCCAACTTTTAGTTTTAAGCTTTTTAAAAAGTCTTTATTTAAATAATTAAAATTTGCTGTTGTTAATATCTTCTCATATCCATCAACCTTATATGAAACTACTCCGCTTTCAGGTGAAGTTACATATTCTGCACCTGAATTTAACTCATTTTCGTATTTGCTTCTTTCATCTATAAGTTTTTTTAAATATGAGCCTGCAGGACTCTTTTCTCCTGCTATTTTTGCTTTTTTGGTAATATATGTATTTATATCCTTTTTATTTTCTTTTATTATTTCCAAATCATTTACATTATATATACTATCTAGTTTTTCTTCTATTTGAATTTCTAGTATTTTTAAATCGCTCGCAGGTAAAGTACTTTGATTGGCCATTGCTTCATCAATTTTTGTATCAAGTTCTTCTATTTTTTTTGTTAAATTATCTTCTTTATTTGAATAATATCTAAATATAGCTTCTCCTTTTGCAACTTTTTCTCCCTCTGCCTTTATTTGCAGTATTCCATTTTTATAGTTTTCTCCTTTTACAACTTTTTCATCTCTTATAATATATCCAATTGCATTCTCTTCTTCATATATTTTTCCTTTTTCTATAAAAAATGTATCTGATGGATTTTTTATAAGGTTTATAACCTTATATGTTACATATATTGCCACAATCAATATAATTCCAATAACTGCAGTTTGCTTTTTTCCCAACCTAATTTTACCCAAATTGATGCCTTTGAGCGTTTTCCTATTATTTAATTGTTTTTTTTCTTTATTATTTTTTGTAATAATATTTGTATTTTTTTTCACTTGTACTCCTCTAAAATAATTTTCAAATTATTTTGTATATCATCCAATCCATTTAACCATATAGTTTGTTTATTTTTTCTAAACCATGTCAGTTGTCTTTTAGCATATTTTCTTGTTTCGCCTTTTATTTTTTCTATCATTTCTTCTTTAGTAATATGTCCATTTATATATTCTATTACTTCTTTATATCCTAAACCTTGCATTGCTGTAGGAAATTCCTTATATTTTTTTAAAAGTAATTCAACTTCTTCTATAAGTCCTTCTTCTAACATAATATTTACTCTTCTGTTTATTCTATCATACAGTTTTTCTCTATCCATATTTATTGCAAATACTATATAATTATATGGAACTTCATTTTTTCTTGATTCTATTTCTTGTTCTGTTTTTGTTTTTCCTGTTGAATGATATATCTCTAAAATTCTTATAATTCTTTTCTTATCATTACAGCTTATTGCTAATGTTGCCTTTTCATCTATTTTTTTTGCCATTTCATATAGTCTATCTAAACCTTCTGTATTGGCTATTTTTTCCAACTTTTTTCTATATTCTAGGTCTGTTTCTATTTCTACATAATCTATGTTATATATTAAAGAATCAACATATAAGCCAGTTCCTCCAACAACTATCGGCACTTTTCCCTTTTTCAATATTTCTTCTATTGCATTTGTCGCATCTTTTTTATAATTTGCTACACTATACCTTTGGTCTGGAGAAATAAAGTCTACTAAATAATGCTTTACACCCTGTGCCTCTTCTTTGGTCACTTTTGCAGTCCCTATATTCATATCTTTATAAATTTGCATTGAATCACAGCTTACTATTTCTCCATCTATAGTTTTTGCTAGTTCTATAGAAAGTTTTGTTTTTCCTGAAGCTGTTGGTCCACATATTACTATTACTTTTGGTTTTTTCATTTTATCCATTCCTATCTTCTAGAAAATTTCTTTTCTATATCATTTTTGGTTAAGTGTATTGCTGTTGGTCTTCCATGTGGACATGTAAATGGATTTGGCAATACTAATAGTTGATTCATTAAATTGTCCACTTCTTCTTTTGTTAAAATCATATTTGCTTTTACTGCTGATTTGCAGGCAAGTGTCGCTATAAACTTTTCCTCTATTTCCTGTTTTGCTGTTCTTGCAACTGTGTTTATTTCGTCCAATGTCTCTAGGAATAATTCCTTTGTATCTAAATCAATACATATGTTAGGTACTCCTGTTAATTTTATTGTATTTTCCCCAAATTGTTCTAACATAAAACCTGCTTTTTCGAATATTGGTATGTTTTCTTTTGCAATATCCATTTCTTTATGTGTTAAATTAATTATATCTGGTAACAACATTAATTGAGAATCCTTTTCTCCTTCACTATAAAAGTTCTTTTTTATTTTTTCATACATAATTCTTTCATGTGCCGCATGTTGATCTATTATATATAATTCACTATCAAATTCTATTATTATATATGTTGCAAATGCAATCCCTATAAATTTATATTTTGGTATTGCTTTGTTATCCATATTATCAAATACTGATATCTTTTCTGTTGTTTCTAATTCCTCTTTTTTTACTTTTGTTTCATCTACTGGTTCTTCTGATACAACCTGTTTCGGTAAATTTCCAAAAGTCTTAACATACATCTCCTCAAAGTTATCATTGTTAGATTCCATTTTTATGTTGTTAAGATTATTTATTGGCTCTAATATTTTTTTATTAATCTCTTTAGAATCTATAATTTGAGTATCCATTTTAGATATTTTATCATTTTCTGGTAAGTCAGTTCGCAAATTATATTTTTCTTTATCTTCTTTAATTTCATGTCTATTACTATATATTTGCTCTATTACATTGCTTTTATATTCAAATGGGGTTTCTTCATCTTTCTCTTTTTTGGCAGACATTTTTTGTAGTAAATCGCTAAACTTTATTGTCTCTTTTCTTTCTTCTGTTGTTGGTTCTGGTGTTTCCTCTATTTGTTTTTTTATTTCTACTGGCCTATCTTCAGGGACCAATTCTCCTTTTAGCAATGTTTCTTTTATTGCATGATAAACAGCTTTAAATATAGTATTTTCATCCTGGAACCTTACTTCTAATTTAGCAGGATGCACATTAACATCTACTTTACTAGGATTCATTTCTATATTTAAAATTAAAAATCCATATTTTCCTATTGTAAGTAGTCCCTTAAAGGCTTGTTCTGTAGCACTTGTCAATATTTTGTCTTTAATAAATCTCTTATTAACAAAAAACATTTGATTTCCTCTATTTGAACGTGCTATTGCTGGCTTGCCCACTACTCCGGTTATTTTAATATCCTCATATTCATAATTTGTTTCTATTATATTGTCTGCTATATCTTTTCCATAAATATTATATACTATTGATTTTATATCTCCATTGCCTGATGTTTGAATAATAGTTTTTCCAGAGCTTATTAGTTTTATTGCTATTTCCGGATGTATTAATGCTATTCTTGTCATCACATCTTCTATATAGCCTGCTTCTGTAAAATCCTTTTTGAGGAATTTATATCTAACAGGAGTATTAAAGAACAAATCTGTTACAGTTATTGTAGTTCCTTTGGAACAGCCTTTTTCTTCTTTATCTATTATTTTTCCTGCTTGTACATTTATTTTATATCCAACATCATTATCTGCTGTTTTAGATATCATTTCTATTTTGCTAATTGCTGCTACACTAGCTAATGCTTCACCTCTAAAGCCCATAGATTTTACTGTTTCCAAATCAGATGCACTTCTTATTTTACTTGTTGCATGTCTTTCAAACGCTATTTCCATGTCATCTGGCATAATCCCTTTTCCATTATCTGTAATTCTTATATAAGAAATGCCCCCGTTTTTTATTTCTACATTTATATTTGTTGCTCCTGCATCTATTGAGTTTTCTACTAATTCTTTTACTACTGATGCAGGTCTTTCTATTACTTCTCCCGCTGCGATTTTATTTATTGTTAAATCATCTAATAAAACTATATTTCCCATTTTATACGACCTTTCTTATGTACTTTTCATTTATAAATTATACCATTAATGCATATTTTTTGTAAATGTATAATTTTAATTTGTAACACTTTTTTATAGTTAGAATACTATATACCATACGAAAGAGCAAAACAAAAAAATCTTTAAGGAGGTATGTTATATGGGAGGATGTTGTGGTAATAACGGTGATTGCTTTTGGATTATAATCCTATTCTTATTACTTTTCTGTTGTGGTGGCTGCAATAATAACAATAATTCTTGTGGCTGTAATAACAACTGTAATTGCAACTCAGGTTGTGGTTGCTAGTACACAAACAATTATTTATTAATTTAATAAATAATTAATATTTAATTTTTGAAGGGAGGGAATAATATGCCTGAAAATAGAGGATGTGGATGTGGTTTTGGTTTTGGTGATGATTGCATCTGTATAATAATAATTCTTATATTAATATGCTGCTGTTGTGGCGGAGGTAGAGGTGGATGTTGCTAATTAGTTAAACATCAAACAAAAAAGGCTGTAGACTTTTTGTCTACAGCCTTCTTTGTTAATCTTATTTTTTCTTTTTTGAATTAACTTTATTTTTTTCAATTTGAATTTCTTTTCTTCTATCTTTTTCGACATTTTTATTGCTTTTTCTTCTATCTTCAAAAATCTTTCCCTTATTATCTACTATCATTGGTATCCCTCCTATCATTATTAAATCTATAATAACATTTTTTGTATTAATCTGCAATCATTTTTAAGCCTAACTTATAACTTTTTGGTGTTACTAAGTATAATGGGCGATTAAAATCGCCCCTACACAAATATTTTAATTGAAATAAACTACCTTAAAGGCTGTCCCTAATTGAGGAAAATTTTTTTTATAAAATCATTGCTTTTTTTTTGCTTTTATGCTAATATTAAAAAGTACTATTTATAGGGGTATAGTGTTAATGGTAGCACATCGGTCTCCAAAACCGCCTGTGAGGGTTCGAGTCCTTCTACCCCTGCCAATAATATTAGGAGAAACAAATGGATTGCTTAAAAGCACTATTCAAAAAATTTTGTAACAAAGAAATTATTTTTTATCTTATATTTGGAGTATTAACAACTCTTGTTTCTCTAATTGTATATTATTTTTGTACTCTTGCTTTTTTAAATCCCCAAAACGCTGTTCAATTGCAAATTGCCAACATTATATCTTGGGTTTTATCAGTTGCTTTTGCATATGTTACAAATAGAAGATTTGTATTTGAAAGCAAAAATCCAAATAAATTAGAAGAAATAATAAAATTTGTAAGTGCAAGATTACTTACATTGTTATTAGATATGTTTATTATGTTTGTTTGTGTTACTATTTTGAAATTCAATGATAAAATAAGCAAATTGCTTTCCCAGGTCATTATAATTATTTCTAATTATATTTTTAGTAAAATATTTGTATTCAAAAAATAATTTGTATTTTATATCTTTAAGGAGTCTTTATGTCCTATTTTTTTAAACTTTTTATTTTTTTATTCATTCTTGTTTTTATCATTTCCACTTTTTTTATTCCCATTCTTCCAAATTTAGATACTAACATAGATTTGTCTCAAGTAGACTTATCCTCTAATTTTCTCTGGCCAACACCTGGCTATACTGGAATAAACTCATATTTTGGAAAAAGAGTATCTCCTACTGCAGGTGCGTCTTCTTTTCATAAAGGAGTTGATATTGCTGCACCAGAGGGCACCAAATTATTAGCTGTTGCAAATGGTAAAATAACTTTTACCGGTTTCCTAGGTGGTGGAGGATATACAATAACTCTATCATTTGGAAATTATAAAATCTCCTATTGCCATGTTTCGCCTTTAATCCTTGTCAATACAGGCGATTCTGTTCTTAAAGGGCAAATTCTAGGTTATGTTGGTCCTAAAAATGTCTATGGTGTTACCGGAAATACATATAAAGATGAGAACCGGTAATCCCACAAACGGAGCAACTACCGGTCCTCATCTTCATTTAGGTGTTAGATACAATGATGAATATATAAACCCTTTATCGTTATTTAATTAACTACATATTATCTTCCTCATTGTCTTTTTTATCTTGATTATATTCTTCGCCATCTTCTCTTACGCAATTACTTTTGCAGTCAGAACATTCATGTGAACATTCTCCTTCATTCCAATCCAGTTCAATAACATTATGGCACTCTGGGCATTCTACTTCTTCATTTATTTCGCTATCTATATCTGTTACAAACTGATAATTGCAATATGGACATATAATTTCAAATTCACAGTTTTCATCATCTGCATAAATGTCATTTTCTATATTGTTTACTACTGACTGTACTTTAGAAATTTTATTATCTATTTCTCTTTGGCTTTCTTCTATCTCGTTTAATCTAGCATTTGTTATTGATGTCAATTTGTCTATTATATCTATAAAAAATACTGATAGTTCTGTAAATTTTTCTTTTACGAAGTCCAAATCTTCTTTGTTTTTTATTTTGTCTTCTATTTCGTCTATGATATTTTTATATTTATTATTTATGTTTGACATAATAAATTCCTTTCTGTTTTATACTCTTTCCATATATTCGCCAGTTCTTGTATCTATCTTTATAACATCTCCTATATTAACAAACATTGGAACTGATATTTCATATCCATTTTCTAATGTTGCTGGCTTTCCTGATGTTGTTGTTGTATTTCCTGCAAATCCTGGTTCTGTATATGTAACTTCTAACTCTACAAACATTGGTGGTTCAACTGAAAATACATTACCTTTATATGATAACACTTTTACATTCATATTTTCTTTTATAAATTTTAAGCCATCTCCTATTTGTTCTTTATTTAAAGGTAATTGCTCATATGTTTCATTGTCCATAAAATAATATAAATCTTCATCATTATATAAATATTGCATTTCTCTTTTTTCAATTTCTGCACCTGGATATTTTTCAGATGGATTAAATGTTTTTTCTAATACAGCTCCTGTTATTACATTTTTTAATTTTGTTCTAACAAATGCTGCTCCTTTTCCTGGTTTTACATGTTGAAATTCTACTACTTTGAATACGTTTCCATCCATTTCAAATGTAGTTCCATTTCTAAAATCTCCTGCCATATATACTTCTGCCATTTTTATTTCCCCTTTCTATTTTCTCTAACTAAAATCTAATCTATTATATACCTTTTTTGCTTAAAAATCAATACTTTTTCACTTTTCATCCACGATTACATAATTTTTGTTTGATTTTGTTAAATTTATACAACCAGACTTTGTAATTAAAACTGTATCTTCAATTCTTACGCCATAGCTATTTGGTAAATATATTCCTGGTTCATTTGTTATTACCATATTTGCTTTTAGTTGATTATCATTTTTAGCACTAATGTATGGAAGCTCATGTATCTCAAGCCCTACACCATGGCCTAATGCATGTATTAAATCATATCCGTTTATTTTAAAGTCATTTTCTACATTTCTGCTAATAATTCTAATATTAGCACCTTCTTTTAAGTCTTTTTGTGTTTGTAATTGATTTTTCAAAACTAAATCATATATGGTTCTTATGCTTCCCGGAACACATCCTGCAAACACTGTTCTTGTCATATCTGAGCAATACCCTTTATATTTGCATCCCATATCTATTGTTATAGGATCTCCCATTTCAATTTTTTTGTCTGTGGTCTTTGCATGTGGTTTTGATGAATTCCTACCAGAAGCAACTATTGTTTCAAATGCAAACTCATCTGCTCCACTTTCTATAAAAAATCTTTCTATTTCACACGCTATTTCCTTTTCTGTTTTTCCTATTTTTATATATTCAATTATATGCTCAAAGCACCTATCTGTAATTTCACATGCTTTTGTTATTTTTGCAATTTCTTCTTCATCTTTAATCATACGTTGTTTTTCTATTATATAATCTGTTTCTTCAAAATTGTGCACTTTATATTTCTGCATATAATCTTTATATTGTGCATAAGTAATATAATTTTCTTCAAACCCCACATTTTCGCAAAATATAAAAAATGTTTCATAGTCTTCTCTACTCATTTTTGATATATCAGTAACCACAATCTCATCATCTATTGTTAATACAGATTTAGCCGTCTCTAAATATCTACCATCTGTTAGAAAAAAATTCTCTTTTCTTGCTATAATTAATGTTCCTTCTGCTTCTATCCCTGTTAAATATTTAATGTTATATGGGTTTGATATTATTATAGCTTGCATATTTTGCATTTTGATTTTTTCTCTTAGCCATTTAATTTTTGTATTCATAGTATCCCCTACCTTACTGATATTTTAACTTATTCTCAAAATTTTTGAAAGCATTGTTATAAACACATCATTTGGCATATATATAATTACAGCAGTCGCCAAAACTATAAATGGTCCAAATGCAATATATTCCGTCATATTTTGTTTTTTTATTTTTGATTTTATAAGCATTGCTATACTAACTAATGCTGCTATTATAAAAGCAATTACAAATATAATAATTATATTATTTTTTCCAAAAAATAATCCAAGTACAGCCATTAATTTTGCATCACCCAAACCCATAGCTTCCTTTTGAGAAAATAGTTTTCCAACAAGATTTATTATTAAAAAAATACCTCCACCAATAAGCATACCTAACAAACTATTTAAAAAAGTATTTATTCCAGTATTTGTATTTATTATAACCTGCATAGATATAAATATTAATCCTATTTCGAAGATTGTTAATGTAAGTCTATTGGGTATAATTTGCTTTTTGCAATCTATTACAAAAACATTTATTAGCATTGGAATTAATATTACATATTTTAAAGTATCTACTGTAAGTCCATTAAAGTATAATACCAATACATATGAAATAGCTGTTATACTCATAAGCAAGTATTGGGGAGTTGCATTTGATAAATATTGTGTAAAAAAATCTTTTGATAATACTTTTTCATATTTAGCCAATCTATTATTACACCAATCTATTAACTGACCCACTATTAGTCCTATTACTCCTATTGATAGGTAAAATAATATATGAATATCATTTATGTACATTTTTATTATTCTCCTCTTTTTTCAAATATTTTTTTATAATTTTATCTTCTATAGGTCTTTTTATTTTTGTAACCCATATATCTTTTTCATCAATTGGTTTTACTAGTATTGCAAACATCTTGCATCTATTTGCACCTATTACATCTGTAAAAATTTGGTCTCCTACTACTGCAATGTTTTCTGAACTTAGTTTTAATATTTCCTTTACTCTATTAAATCCAGATTTAAATGGTTTTTTCGCAAAATAACTATATTCTATATTTAGCTTATTAGCTATATATGAAACTTTATCTTTTTTATTACTGTTAGATAAAATATATAATTTTATATTGTTTTGTTTCATATGTTCTGCCCATTTTTCCAAACCATTTAACATATTCCTATTATAATCTATTAATGTATTGTCAACGTCTAAAATTAAACCTTTTATCTTATTTTCATTTAAAAAATCTATAGTAATTTCTAATACGTTTTTAAAATACGCATTTGGATATAATATATTTTTATTCATAATTTATATTACCTTTTCTTTGTTTTCTATATATTATCAATATGGCTGTTTTTTGTCAAGTAAAGGGCAAAACAACTTTTATTTAGCAATAATTTATAATGTATATTTTTTTTAGTTTTGGAGAAAATATGCATTATATTTTAATGGAGGGAATTTTATGGGAAACTTAAAAAATTTAATAAGAAAAATATTTATGCCTTCTATTAATTCACAATATGAATTTACTTTACCTATAAAAAGTGAATCCGACTCAGATATTGAAAATGTTGAAAACGTTGGTAATATTGAAAAAATTTTTTCAAATATTGCCTCTAATTTAGAATATGTAAAGGTTCAGTATAAGACTCTTCTAAACAGTGATATTGTTGTTAGAGAATTTTTGCTTAATGCAAGAAATAAAAAATTTAAAGCATTTATTCTTTTTATTGATGGAATGGTTAATTCTGCTCTTATAAATGATAATATTTTAACTCCCCTAATGCTTAGAAATAGAGCAAATACTTTTGAAGGTACTCAAAATTTTATTGATTATGACCAAAAAACTAATAATGCCATTGTAAGAAAAATAAAAAAATTTGATATTAAAGATTATATAAATACTTGCCTATTACCACAAAACTCTGTACAAATCATTTCAGATTTTTCTGAAGTTTTTGATGGCGTAAATTCTGGCAATTGCGTATTATTTGTAGATGGCTTGGCTTCTGCCTTTGACATAGAAGTTAAAGGTTTTAAACAAAGAGGAGTTGAATCTCCAAATAACGAAATTGTAATTAGAGGTGCTCAACAAGCATTTAATGAGTCCATTAGAGTTAATACTTCTCTTGTAAGAAGATTAGTAAACAACGAAAATTTAATTATAGAAAATATACCTGTGGGTAATATAAGTAAAACCAAATGTGCTGTTTGTTATATTAATAATATAGTAAATGACAACTTAGTTGCAGAGGTCAAATACAGATTAAACAATATTAACGTTGATTATGTTTTGTCTTCTGGGCAGTTAGAACAATTAATTGAAGATAATGGAAATTATAGTGTTCCCGAGTTAATTGCTACTGAAAGGCCTGATAGAGTTGCTGGATATCTTTTAGAAGGTCGAGTTGCAATTATTGTTAATGGAAATCCATATGTTCTTATTGCTCCTGCTATTATGTTAGACTTTTTGTCTTCGCCAGAAGATGCAAACCTAAAATATCAATATTCGAATTTATTAAAATTTATACGTATATTAGCACTATTTTTAACATTGTTTTTACCTGCCCTTTACATTGCAATTACAAGTTTTCATCAGGAGTTAATTCCAACTGAATTATTATTTGCAATAGTGTCCTCAAGAGAGTCTGTTCCATTTCCTATTATTATAGAGCTTTTGATAATGGAAATATCTTTTGAACTTATTAGAGAAGGCGGATTGCGTATTCCTTCTGCCATAGGTCCAACAATTGGTATTGTTGGTGCTCTAATACTTGGTCAAGCAGCTGTTGAAGCAAGTATAGTAAGCCCTATTTTAATAATTATTGTTTCTATTACAGGTCTTGCTTCTTTTGCAATTCCAGATTTCTCTTTAAGTTTTCATTGTAGAATTGTTAGATTTGTTTACACGTTTTTAGGATATCTATGTGGATTTTTGGGTATAGCAATGGGATTTTTTATTCATCTATTCATTCTATCATCTATTGAATCATTTGGAGTTGCTTATCTATCTCCATATATTCCATTCGAGGAAAAATATAAAAAAGGACTATTTGTTACTCCTATTTGGAAGCAAGAAAAACGTCCAGATTTTTTAGATGCTAAAAAAGGAAAAAAACAACCAAATATTAGTATGAAATGGAAATATACAAAATAGGAAAGGAATTTTTTAAATATGAATGTAACAAAGATAGGAAGTTTTGAAGCAATTGCTTTATTATTAATTGTATCCATTAATCATTTATTATTAAATATGCCTCAAACCATTATAGACACTTGTGGCTCTGCCTCATTGTTGAATACGGTCTATACAACAATTTTAGCCTTTATAATAGCATATTTAATACTCTTTTTACTATTTAAAAAATTTCCTTCTTGCGATATTTTAGACGTTTCTAATTATTTAGGAGGTAAGGTTTTAAAAAATATTATTGGAATTCTTTGTGAAATATATATGCTTACCTTATCAAGTGTATTTTTAAGAAATTTTGCGGAAGGATTAAAGTTAATTTATTTTTTTGATGCACCAATAACATATATATTAATGTTCTTCTTGTTTGTTTGTGCAATTGCTAATTATTTTGGCCCTAAAGCAATTATAAGAACAAATTTATTCATTGTTCCTATTGTTTTAATAAGTATTGTTATTGTTTTTATTTTTACTATTCCCAATATGAAAATAGAAAGAGTTTTTCCGGTTTTAGGATATGGAGTTAAAGAAACATTTTTAACTGGTATTACTAATACTTTTGCTTTTAATGGTTTATTTCTTGTTTTCTTTTTAAGACCTTTATTATATCAAACTGGCAAATTCAAGAATATAGTAGTTACTTCTATAGTAATAACTTCTATATTTATTTTATGTGCCGTTGGAGCGTTATCATTAGCATTTCCTTTTATATTTTCAATACAAGAAATATCTCCAATTTATTTTATAATAAGAAATATAGAATTTGGCAAGTTCTTTCAAAGACCAGAAGCACTATTTATGCTCACATGGATTTTTGGAGTTATGTCATATTTAAATTGTATACTTTTTGTAGTTCTAAAAATATTTAAAGATTTAACAAATGTTAAAAATATAAAAAATCTATCTCTTCCGTTCACTTGTTTAATACTTTTTGTTGCCTTATTGCCTAAAGACATGGCACAAATTAGGTGGCTAGAAGATGTCATTTACAAATATGATACTATAATTATAGCTTTTGTTATTTTGGTGATTGTTTTAGTTTTAGCCAATATCAAATATTTTATAAAACATAAAAACACTAAAATGGGGGTAAATTTAAGAAATGAATAATTCTTACATTAAATATGTATATATAATTCTTTTAATCATATTTTTATGCTTTTCTTTTACCATACATTCTGGCAAAGATTTAAATGAGATAGCATATGTTATAGCCATTGGTCTTGATGTTGGAGAAGCAAATAAATTGAAATTAAGCTTGCAAATTTCTAATCCTTCGGCATCTGAAAAAAGCGAATCTGGTAGCAATTCCTCGCAATCTTCTGATTCAATTATAGAATCTATTGAATGTTCTTCTTTAAATTCCGGATTTAATTTATTTAACTCCTTTTTAAGCAAAGAACTAAACTTGTCACATTGCAAAGTTCTTGTAATATCAGAAAATTTGGCTAATACAGATATTTCGGAATATTTATATACTTTAATGAACAATATTGAATTTAGGTCAGATGCCAATATTGTTGTTTGCAAAAATTCGACAGAGATGTTTTTAAAATCCTCTAAACCTAGCCTTGAGCAACTATCTGCCAGATATTATGAAAGCATTCCTACTTCCAGTGAATATACTGGTTATACAGCTAATATTACATTTGGCGATTTTTTCTCGGCATATACAGACAGTTTTACAGATCCTGTTGCTATTTTGGCTGCTATTAATTCTAAATCCTCGCAAAATGTTCTTACAGATGTTAATAGTAATTCTAATTTAAATGTATCTGGCGAATCTACAGAAAAAAACTTTTCCATTTTTAGTAGTCCTGCAAAAGATTCCTCTTATTTAGCTGGTCAAATGCCTTTAAATTCACAAGATACAACCGAAAATATTGGACTTGCGGTTTTTAATAATGGAAAAATAGTTGGAGAATTAAATGGGTTAGAAACAATGATTTACTTGCTTATGGATAATAAGTTAAAATCTGCTCAAATTAGTATTCCAAACCCCTATTATCCAGCTGAAACTATGGATATAAAAATAAAGCCTAACTCTAATACAAAATGTTCTGTAGACTTAGTTAATGGTACTCCATATATAAAAATTAATATTGACATTCTTACCAGATTAATGACTATGGATACTGGAACTGACACCTTGAATGAAGAAAGAGTAAAAAAAGTAGAAGAATATACTAATAAATATTTAAAAGAACACATTTTATCCTACTTATATAGAGTTTCTAAAGATTTTAAAACTGACATAAATGGTTTTGGAAGGTTTGCTTGTAAAAATTTTCTGGTTTGGGATGATTGGTTAAATTACAATTGGCTACACAAATTTGAGAGTGCAACTTTTAATGTTAATGTTAAATCAAATTTCAAGTCTTCTTATTTATTAATGGAAAGCTAAATTTTAAAAGGAGAAATTTCATGGAAATAGTTATTTTGTTAATTACAATTTACGTCTTTATTAAGACTTTAATTTATGGTATTATCGAAATAAAACAAGAACATAATATTTATGGAGGAAGCGCTACTATACTAATTGGTGTATTAGCACTTATCCTCCCTAATATTATTATACGTTTTAGATAGCTTTAAAATTAATTCTTCTTAACTGTTTATTTGCATATATTACTTTAATTTTTATTTTATCTCCTATTTTATAAACCTTTTTAGAATTTTCTCCTATTAGGGTTTTATTTTCATCATTATATATAAAATACTCATTTCCTAAATCCTCAAATTTTATTAATCCCTCTACAGTATTTTCTAGTTCAACAAACATTCCAAATGCTGTAATACCAGAGACAATTCCCTCATACTCTTTGCCAATTTTATTTTGCATATATTCTGCTTTCTTTATAGCTATAGCTTCTCTTTCTACTTTTTGAGCAATCTTTTCTCTTTCTGATGATGTTTGTGAATATTTAGTTGCCTGTTCTTTGTATTTTTCCAGATTTTTTTCATTTAGTATATAACTATTATCTATATATTTTGAAATAATTCTGTGTATAAATAAATCTGGATATCTTCTAATTGGTGAAGTAAAATGGCAATAATATTTACTTGCAATTCCAAAATGCCCTTTATTTTCGCTTTCATATCTTGCTACTTTTAAGGTTCTTAATACTAAATTAGAAACTACCATTTCCTCTTCTCTGCCTTTTACCTTTTCTAGTACTTCGGCAAAAGCTTTTGGGTAAACCTTTTCTTTGTTGCTTTTAATTTTATACCCAAAATTAAATAAGAATTTATTAAGAGCATTTACTTTTTCCGTGTCAGGTTCTTCATGTACTCTATAGATAAACGGTGCTTCAAGCCAATAAAATTTTTCTGCTACAATTTCATTAGCAGTAAGCATAAATTGTTCTATTATTTCATTTGCAAAATAAATTTTATATTTTTCTATATCAATTGCAAACCCGTTTTTGTCTAAAATTACTTTACTCTCTGGGATGTCTAAATCTAAACTTCCAGCACCTTCTCTTTTTTGTTTTAATATTTTAGCTAGTTCTTCCATCAATTTAAAGTCTTCAATATATTTTTCATACCTTTTTAAAACTTTTTTATTTTTTCCATCTAATATTTTTTGTACATCTGCATATGACATTCTTTCTTTTACATTTATAACTGCTTTTCGTATATCTGAAGAGACAATTTCTCCATCTGGCGTAATCTCGCTAATTACCGATAAACACAACCTATCTTCATTTGCATTTAAACTGCATATTCCATTAGATAACTCCTTTGGCAACATTGGTATTACTCTGTCCAACATATATATACTTGTACCTCTTATAATTGCTTCTTGGTCTAATTTAGAGTTTTCTGCAACATAGTGGCTTACATCTGCAATGCTTACACCTAGCTCATAATTTCCATTTTCCAATTTTGTTACATAGATTGCATCATCTAAGTCTTTTGCATCTTCTCCATCTATGGTAAAAATATTTTTACTTCTTAAATCTAGTCTATTTTGCAACTCTTTTTTTGTAATTTTGTTTTCCACTTTTTTGGCTTCTAAAATAACTTCATCTGGAAATTCATATGGTAAATTGTATTCCTTTATTAAGGACAACATATCTACTCCTGCTTCATTAATTCCACCTATAATCTCTGTTATCTCTCCCTCTGCACTTTTATTGCCTTGTGGAAATTTTGTAATTTTAACTACAACTTTTTGATTATTTTTAGCCTTATTAAAACTCTTTTTTGATATAAATATATCTGTATTAAATTCTCTATCATCTGGAACTACAAATCCAAAATTTTTTCTCTTGGTAAATGTTCCAACTATTTCATTCCTCTTGTGGTTTATAGTTTTTACAATCTTGCCTTCTTTTCTGTTTCCCTCTACAGTATCATTTATTATTTTTATTAATACTTCATCTCCATTTACTGCATCTTTGGTATTACCTCTTGATATATATATTTCCTCATCCTGACCATCTATTTTTACAAATCCGAATCCCTTTTCATTACCTCTAAATACACCTTTTATACAATTTTCTAAATTTTCTTTTCTCTTTCTTGACATTGTTTAATTTATTCCTTCCATTTTTTTAAGCGGTAGATGTTATCTACCGCTTAAACTTCAAAATTATATTATACAACAAATAAAATTCCTAATACTATTGATAATACTCCAAATAATATTCCCAAAATTATAGTCCATTTTTTTAATTTGCCTTCTCTTGTTCTTCCCTTGTTTTGGTCAAAGAAATTATTTGTAGAAGAACCTGTTATTGTTCCAGAAACGCCTTTATCATCACTTGTTTGTATTGTTGTTAAAATTATTAATCCTATACAAACTATAGCATAAATTGCCAAAACTATATATTTTACTACTTCCATTTGTTACACTCTCCTAATTTTTTAGTCTTTTTTAAATAACAGTATAATTTTACCATAGTTAATCCAAAAATGCAACTATTTTTTACGGTTCCAATTGTAAAAAATATCAATACTAATTCTTTATTGCAGAATTTGTGTAGGGGCGATTTTAATCGCCCGATTAAATCGCCCCACATTTTTTATATCATATTCAATTTTCCATAAAAATAATTATTCTATTACGTTGTCATCTCTATCTTTTGCTTCTATCTCATTTTTCCTTGCTATAGGCTTATTAATTAGTGCATTGCTAAGATCTAGTCTCCTAGCCCTACCTGCTGGAGGTTGTAAAACGTTTTCTGCACACCTTGCTGCACACCTTTCTGCTGAGTTAGCTTGTAATGCTTCATATTGCTCGTTGTCCATACCTCTCTTGTCTATTTCTTCTTGAAATCCATCGTCTGTAAATTTATAATCCACAACATCAATTCCCAAGTTGCTCCAAAAATTTTTTAATTTATTCCAAAAATTTTTTAATTTATTCCAAAATTGTTTTAATATTCCTTCTTTTTTATTTTCCATATTACCTTCTTAAATCTCTTTAAGAATTTTCACCTCCATTAGGTATTTACACATTATTATCATAAGTTTACCATATTATGTGAATAATGTCAAGACCTATGGCTTAATTCATATAATCTTTAAGCTTTTTGCTTCTACTTGGATGTCTTAATTTTCTTAATGCCTTTGCTTCTATTTGTCTTATTCTCTCACGAGTAACCATAAATTCTTTTCCAACTTCTTCTAATGTTCTCGCTTTTCCATCTTCTAATCCAAATCTTAGTCTTAATACTTTTTCTTCCCTTGGTGTTAAAGTTCCCATAACTTCTGCCAATTGCTCTTTTAATAATGTATATGCAGCTGAATCTTGTGGAGCCGGACTATCTTCGTCCTGTATAAAATCTCCTAAATGGCTATCATCTTCTTCTCCTATTGGAGTTTCCAAAGATACTGGATCTTGTGCTATTTTTTGTATCTCCATTACTCTTTCTACAGGTAATTCCATTTCTGCTGCAATTTCTTCTGGCGTTGGTTCCCTGCCCATTTGTTGTAATAAATGTCTTGATGTTCTTATTAATTTGTTGATTGTTTCCACCATGTGAACTGGAATTCTTATAGTTCTTGCTTGGTCTGCTATTGCTCTTGTTATTGCTTGTCTTATCCACCATGTTGCATAAGTACTAAACTTGTACCCTTTTCTGTAGTCAAATTTTTCTACAGCTTTTATTAAGCCCATATTTCCTTCTTGTATTAAATCTAAAAATAGCATACCTCTTCCAACGTATTTTTTTGCTATACTAACAACTAATCTAAGGTTACATTCTGCTAATCTTTTTTTAGCGTCTTCATCTCCATCTAATACTTTTTTTGCCAATTCTATTTCTTCTTCATATGATAGTAAAGGTATTTTTCCTATTTCTCTTAGATACATTCTTACTGGGTCATCTACACTTATTCCGTCCATATTGCCTATATCTATATCTTCTACTTTGACTTCCTCAACCTCTTGTAAATCCTCAAAATCTGGTTCTTCTGAATCTTCTTTTAAAATGTCTACTCCCAAATCTTCAAATGCATCAAATACTTTATCTATATTTTCTGGATTTGTGTCATCTAGTTCATTTGCAAGTTCTGCATAGGTAATTTTTCCTTTTTGCTTTGCCTTTTCTACAATATCTAATGCTTTCTTTTTTGCTGCTTCATCTACTGTTTTTTTAGTTATTTCTGTATCTTTTTCATCCATTTCTATTTCTTTCCTTTCTCAAGGCATTTGCCTTTACTATTTTTTTAACTTTATAACTATATTGCTTAATTCATCTTCTAAATTATTTAATTCTTCCTCTGAAAAACCTTGCCCATTTTTAATAATGTCTAATATTTCCTGTCTTCTGTTTATAAGTTTATCTTTTTCATATGTATTTACCACATCTTCTATACATTTGTTTAAATCTGATATTTCAAAATCATATGACATTATTCCAGAGATATGATCTATTATGTTTTGTTCTTCAAAATAATTTAATATATCTATATTAATATTTCCTTTTTCTATTTCTTCATACATTTTTTTTAATATCTTCTGGTTTTCTTCTAATTTCATATCATTTTCAGATATTACACTTTTTATTTTTTTATAGCTTTCCTGTGGATAATTTATTAATAGGTAAATTATAAGGTTTTCCCTTTTTGTTGTTGAACTATCTATTTCTTGTTTTTCTTTTTTTATTTCCTTTTTAACTATTGGTTTTTCCAGTGTTTTTTCGCCTGTATTTTTAGCATAAATTAATTTGTTTACTTCTCCATATATTGCTTCTTTTGACACATTATATTCATTTGCTATCTTTTCAACATATAGCTCTCTTTCTATACTATTTGTAACATTTGAAAGAATTTTGGCAACCTGATTTAAAAACTTAATCTTATCATTTATATTGTCCAGATTTAGTGATTGTTTTAACATTTTTACCTTAAATTCCACAAGCGAAATTGCCTGTTCTACGCATTTTAAAAATCTTTCTGGTCCGTATTTTATTACATATTCGTCTGGGTCTTTTGCACCTGATATTTGCAATATCCTAACGTCACAACCAATGTTTTGCAATATTTCTAATCCTCTTAATGTAGCTGCTTGACCTGCCCCATCAGAATCATATCCTATTGTAACTCTTTCACTATATCTTCTTAATAAACGTCCTTGCGCCTCTGTTAAAGCTGTCCCAAGTGAGGCAACTACATTTGTAATTCCTCTTTGATATAAAGAAATTGCGTCCATATAGCCTTCTACTATTATAATATTTTTTAATTCTCCTCTTTTAGCTACATTAAGTCCAAAAAGATGTCTACCTTTACTGTACACTATGTTTTCTGGTGAATTTATATATTTAGGCTTACTGTCATCTGTTACCCTACCGCCAAAAGCAATTACTTTATTTCTTGTGTCTTGTATAGGAAACATTACCCTTTTTCTAAATCTATCTATATATTTTCCGTCATCTGTTTTATTTACTAAACTTGATGCCAGTATTTCTTCCTCTGTAAATCCCTTTTGTTTTAAAATTCTATATAATTCATCAAAATTACCAGAATACCCTATCAAAAAGGATTTTAATGTTCTATTATCTAATTTTCTTTTTTTTATGTACTCTTGTCCAATCTTGGACGTTGGCTTATATAGGTTTTGATGATAAAACTCAGCAGCTATTTGATTTATTTCATACACTTTGCTTTTTAATAATGCTGTTTTATTGTCTTCATAATTATTTAATGTTGGTAATTCTATTCCAGCTCTATTAGCTAATATTCCTATTGCTTCCTTAAAATCAGCGTTTTCTATTTTACTAATAAAGTGTATTACATTTCCACCTGCTCCACAACCAAAGCAGTGAAATATCTGTTTATCTGGCGATACAGAAAAAGAAGGTGATCTTTCTTTATGAAAAGGACATAACCCAAAGAAATTTCTACCGCTTCTTTTTAAATTAACATATTGTGATATTACATCTACTATATCATTGCTGTTTTTAATTTCTTCTATCAATTCTTCACTATAACGTACCAATTTTTTCTTACCTTTCCTTTATATATTATTCGACATAAAATAGGTTAATCCTTCCTTTATTTATATATTATTGTTCTTATACCCTTTTATATATTTATTTTTTTTTGCCATAATACTATATTGCTATCACGCAAAAGAAGACGATTTTACGTCTTCTTTCTTATGTTTTATTCTAATATTCAATTAATTAAACATTTGTTGAACTATCATCAAATGGTATAAATTTGCTTACTACATTTTTATTTAAGTCAACTTCTTCTTGTGGTAATTTATTTTCCTCAAATGATAATTCTATTTTATTGTTTACTAAATTTTCAATTTCATCTTGTGAAGCTTGTTCTGCTAAAACTAATTCACTAACTAATATTTGTTTAGCATTACTTAGCATTTTCTTTTCTCCTGTTGATAGGCCTTTTTCTTTTTGCTTAAAACTCAAATTTCTAACAACATCTGCTACTTCATATATGTCTCCACTTTTCATTTTATCCATATTGTCTCTATATCTTTTGTTCCATTTGTCTGACATTGCAGTTTCGTTTTCTTCTAGAACTGCAATAACTTTTCCTGCTTCTTCTTTATCTATAATATTTCTAACTCCAATTTGCTCTGCTTTATCTATTGGTACCATAACCTTTACCTCTCCAGGCATTTTTAGTATGTAATATGATTGATTCTCTCCTAATATGTTCTTTTCCTCTATTGCATCAATTCTTCCTGCTCCGTGCATAGGATATACTATTTTATCGCCTACATTAAACATGTATAATTCTCTCCTTTCTGAAGTTAATAAAGGATTTAGAGTCTCTTATTGAACTACAATACTATTATACAACAAAAAAAGGTAAAAGTCAAAACTTTTACCATTTATTTTTTCTATTTGCTTGTTGAGCCAAATCCTCCAATTCTATCTCCCTCTGCGTTATCATTGTCTACTATTAAATATTTTTGAAATATGGCTTGTCCTATTACATCACCTTTTTTTATTATTGTATCCTCTGCTTTTACATTGAAAAATGCAAACATTATATGTCCATCATTGTCTGGATTTTCGTAATAATCACTGTCTACTATTCCTATACTGTTTGCTAGGATTAATCCTTTTTTCTTTGGGTTTGAACTTCTGTTACAAAGCATTAAATATTCATCATCTGGCATATATGCTTTTAATCCTGTTTTTATTAAAGTTGGAGCTTGTCCTAATTTAAAAGATGGTATTATACAATCTTCTGCTGCTTCTATATCATATCCTGCAGAATTTTTTGTTTTTCTTTCTGGTAGGTTTATTCCCTCTTTTTCAAATCCTTTTGCTATTTCAAAACCTCTTATTTTTTCCATTTCTTCCTCCTTGTAAAGTTTATTTGTATTTCTATTTTATCCTATTTGTAAATATGTTTTCAATATAAAAGAGAAAAATTTTTTTATTTAATGTATGGCGGGCGATTAAAATCGCCCCTACATAAAATCTGTTTTGAGTGTTGGAATTTTTTAGTCTTGTACTGCATAATTATTACATAATATTTTATCATTTTTTGTGTTTTCGTCTTTATTACTATATATCTCTAACTGTTGGCTAAATAGTTTTCCTTTGGTTGTAAATAAATTTAGGTTTTTACTTTTATTTAACATTCTTCTTACATTCCATAAACCTAAGCCATGGTCATTGCTTTTTTCTTTTTTGCTTGTATATCCTTTTTCAAACATTTCATTAATATCTACATCAATGTTTATATAGCTGTTTTCTATTATGACTAAATCTCTATTCATTCTAAAGTCTCTTAGCATTCTAACATTAACTATTTTTTCTTCTGTTTGTTTTGCCGCTTCTATTGCATTATCTAATAATATAGCAAGTATTTTGCATAATTCATAACTCGTTATTTCCATTTTAGTTAAATCGGTCATAACCTCTATATTCATTTTTATATAAATTTCTTGTGCCATATAATATTTGGTTGTCAATATACTATATACTCCCGGATCATTTATAATGTTTGGGTCTAATATTCCCATTTCATTTACTTCTACACACTCATCTAGCATAGTATCACACACTGTTTTTATTTTATCAATTTCTCCTGTTAATACATAACCTGATAATGCTTGTAACATATTTGCATAATCATGTTTAAATCCTCTTATACTATCATACATAATAGATAATGTTTTATTGTATGCTTCTAAATTATGAATTCTTGTTGCTTGTTTTTCTAATTTTACCATTTTAGAAAAGTTGCTTATGCTTATATAAAAATATGCGATTAATGCTATAATATCCATTATAAATATCTCGTATGGAAAGTTTGATATAAATATTGTCATTTCTATTACATTAAAGTAAATAACTATTTCTCCTATAATAGATATTGCTATTAGTGTTGCTCTTTCTCTTTTGTTTAAGTCTTCTCTTATTTTTACCTTTATATTCTTTTTATTTACTATATAGTAAATAATTATTCTACTTATTACTATAAGTATAAAAAGACTAAATTTGTATTTGTAATTATATATACCTTCCATATATATTTTTATATTCTCATAAGTTAAACATAAGATTTTAGAAAATATAGCTTCTGAGAATACTATAATAATAGAATTTATTGTTGCTCCTAATATACATTTTTCAATTTTCTGTTTAAAATATATTTTATAAATTGCTATTTCTGTTAATAAGCATACTATTCTATATGCGTAAATTGGAATTGTCATAGAATATATACATTTGGAAAAAGCTTCTATTATAGTAACTATTGCAATATTCTTTTTGTTTTTAACTTCTACACTAAACAGTTTAATATATATTAATGTATTTGTTAATGCTATTGCTAAAGAAGTAATTATTGTAACTATTAACCATTTTATGAATTCTCCATTTTCTATTATTTTATAAATATCTTGTACTAGTTGCATATAATCCCCCCTTACTGTCTCTGATTTTATCACTGTATCTGCCAATAAGCAACAAAAATCGCTCTCCTTATTTAGAGCTTTGCCTACATTTTTCGACATTTAAGGGGGGGATGTTATTTATATTTTTCCTATTAAATCATATTCTTTTACATCTGTAATCTCGCAATTTGTAAATTGCCCTATTTCTAATTCTTGTGTATTTTTTATGTATATCACTTCATCTGTTTCTGGTGCTTCCATATAGCTTCTTGCTACATAATATTTAGAATCAAATGTTTTATTTTCTATTAAAACTTCTAGTTTCTTTCCTATATACTTTTTTAATTTTTGTTCTATTAATTCTTTTTGTAACTGCATTATTTTATTATACCTGCTTTTTTTAGTTGCTGGATGGATTTGCTCTTTTAATTTTTCAGCAGGTGTATTTTCTTCTTTAGAATAGCTAAAAGCTCCCATTTTGTCGAATTTGGTTTCTTGTATAAACTCATATAATTCGTCAAAATCTTCCGTTGTTTCTCCAGGAAAACCTACCATAACAGTTGTTCTTATTATAACTTCTGGTATCTCTTTTCTCAACTTTTCTATCAATTTTCTTATGCCTTCCCCATTGCTTTTTCTATTCATTCTTTTTAAAACATTGTTAGAGATGTGTTGTATTGGTATATCAAAATATTTGCATACTTTTTCATTTTCTTTTACTACTTTTATTAGTTCATCATCAATTGTTTCTGGATAAGAATATAGAAATCTAATCCATTTTATTTCTTTTATTTTAGATATTTCTGTTAGTAATTCTGCCAGTCTTGATTTTCCATAAATATCTGTACCATATTTTGTTGTATCTTGGGCTGTTAGTATTATTTCTTTATATCCGCGTTTTGCTAGTTTTTTTGCTTCTTCTATTATTTCTTCAAATTTTCTGCTTTTTAAAGGTCCACGAATATATGGAATAGCACAATAAGTGCATCTGTTACTGCAACCGTCTGCAATTTTTAAATATGCTGTTGTTTCTCCTGTTGTAATAACTCTGTCCTGCCACTCTTCAAAGTTTACATTTTCTTCTCTTTTTTTTATTAATTCTTGAACTTTGCTCCATAGTGTTTTATATTCACTATATTTTATAAATAAGTCTACCTCTGGAATTTCTTTTTCTAATTCTTGTTTATATCTTTCTACCAAGCATCCCATTACTATTAAATATCTGCATCTTTGTTTTTTATATTCTGCCATTTCTAATATTGTATTTATTGCTTCTTCCTTTGCTGGTTGTATAAATCCGCATGTATTTATTACTATAATGTCTGCTTTCTTTGGATTGTTTACTATTTCATAATTGTTCTCTTTGAATATACTTATTGTTTTTTCTGTATCAACTAAATTTTTATTACAACCTAATGATATAAATCCTACTTTCATTATTGCTCCTTTTTATTAATCATTGCTCCACATATGTTTTCTTGTCATTTCAAGTAAGTCTAATGGTGTAAATCCTATTACTTGAGTTTTAGATCTATCCTTTTTTAAATTTTCTTCTAGTTCTTTTAATATTTTTTCTTTATCATCTTTATTTTCCATATCTATGTAATCAATTATTATTATTCCACCTATATCTCTTAACCTTACTTGTTTTGCTATTTCTACTGTAGCTTCTTTGTTTACCGTAAATATTGTTTTTGCTAAATCTTTTGTTCCTACATATTTTCCAGAATTTACATCTATTGCTGTTAATGCTTCTGTTTTATCTATTGTTATAAATCCACCACATTTTAGCCATACTTTTCTATTGTCTGCTTTTTCTAATTGAGTTTCTAAATCATATATGTCTAATACTGTTTCTCCTTTTTTCAGTTCTAATTTTATATCAGAATCTAACTGCATATTTTTAATATCTTTTTCAATTTCTGCATATGTTGTTTCATCATTAGCTATTATTCTTGTTAATTCTTTATCTACTAAATCTAATATTAATTTTTCTATTATTCCTTGATTTTTATATATTATTTTAGGTATAAATGTTTTTTGTTTTTTTAAATTATTATATTTTTCTAAAATATTTTGCCATTTTTTTATTAGTTTATCTAGGTCTTCTTTTATTTCTGTTTCATTTTTTCCTTCTGCCGATGTCCTTATTATTATTCCATATCCTTTTGGAACAATGGGTTTAACTATATTTAATAATCTATTTTTTTCTTTTATGCCTTCTATTTTTTTTGAGACTGTTATAAACTCCGAATTAGGCATAAGCACAATATATCTACCCGATATATTCATATGTGTGGAAACTCTTGCACCTTTTTTGCTAGTAGAATCTTTTTTTACTTGAACCAATATTGGCATTTCTGTTCTTATATAGTCTTTTATGTTGTATTTGTTTAATGGTTCATTCTTATTTCCTGTTTCGTTACTTGCTTTAGGCATGACATCTCTTATATGTATAAATGTATTTTTTTCTTTTCCTATATCTACAAATGCTGCTTGCATTCCCAATAATACATTTTGTACCTTACCTATATATATGTTTCCCTCTAGTCTTTCTGCTCCGTCATTTTCTTGATATTTTTCTACTAATCTTCCATTTTCTACTACAACTATAGTTTTATTCCTTTGTTTGTCTACATTAACTAAAATTTCCTGCATTTTTTACAATATTCCCTTCTTATGCTTATTTTTTATTAATTGAATTTATTCATTGCTTTATCTATTCCGTTTTTTAAATATTCTATAATTGCATCTTTTGCTTTTTCTATTCCTATTTCTAATTGTTTATATTCTTGTTCATCTTGTATTGGTGTTATTACATAGTCTATTATTTCATCATTGTCTATTGGTCTTCCTATTCCAACTCGTATTCTTGCAAACTGTTCACTTTGTAGTTCATGTACAACTGATTTTGCGCCATTGTGAGTTCCTGGACCTCCCATTTTTCTTATTTTTATTTTTCCCTTTTCTGTATCCATATCATCAAATACTACTAATATATTTTCTAATGGTATTTTATAAAAGTCTATATATTTTTTTATTGATTGTCCACTCAAATTCATATATGTTTGTGGTTTTAACAAGATTACTTTTTCATTTTCTATTATGCCTGTACCGTATATTCCTTCAAAATTACTCCTTGACAATTCTATTTCATATTGTTTTGCTAATTTATTTATTACATCAAATCCCATATTGTGCCTTGTTTTTGAGTATTCTGGTTCAGGATTTCCAAGTCCAACTATTAAATACATTTTTCCTCCTAATTTTTCTACTCTTTTCAATACTTTAACCACTTTATTATACTACATCTACATACTTGTGTCAATTTATCAAAACCGCACGTCTTTAGAAACTGCAACCATTATAAAATATTACAATCAAAAAATAAATTCTTTTATTTACTTGAAATGCTTTTTTTTAAAGTTTAGTCACAAGCCTATAAATTTCAGGCTTTTTTTAAATAAAATAATCATATTATATTAAAATTATGCTCTATAGTTTAAAATATATTTTAAAAATCCACTTAGAATTTATATAACATGGTAGTACACTTCTGTCATAAAATTAATATAATAAAAATAAGACATAAACTTATGTCTTTAAAAATATATATTGGTAGAATCGGTTGGATTTACACCAGCTTTTGCTAACATTTCAAATATTAGCCGTTTTATTTTATATAACTACGACCCCATACATTCCTACAATAGCTTCACTTGAAGCAATAACTTTTGAACATTCTTCAATTTTTTCTGAACTCCATCCAAATAATTTATAAAATTTTTCCCTCTTTCAATAATTCGTTTTAAAACAATCTCATCAACAGGCAATGGTTCTATCACAATCCCATGATATCCTATAATATCAATTAATTCTGGAAACTCTTTACTTAATAAAGAAAACTCCATATTTTCCGGAACATTTTTCAAGTCATCAAAATTTTCTTTTGGTATTTTTTCACTATTTAAAAATTCATTTATTTTACTATTTAAATTGCTAATCATAAACATTTCCTTTTTTAATACATTATTCTATAACTTTGGGCATTGGTAAATCAAACTTTACGTGTTTAAATATTTCTATATTTTGTTGTTTGCATAATTCTGTATATTTATCATCCCAAGATAATCTGAATGCATCTTCTTGTTTTAATCCTAATCTTTTTACCCAAAATAATACTGTTTCTTCTGCAGTCTTTAATTTGCTTTTGTTTTCTATTTCTAGTGCTATTCCAAAAGGATATTTATCAACAACAATCTCTATATCTTCATTATGAAAAACATTTCTATATCTTTCATATGATTCAATATTTTTCATCTTTATAACATTTTCTAATAAAAACACTAATTTGTCAAATTCTTCGAATTGAAAGTTCACTTCAACTTCTTCCTCTTTATTAACTAAGCCATTTGAAGTATTATTTGTTCTTTTCTTCCAACTAATTTTTGACTTAGATTGTTTTGTTTTAATGTTCTTAGAACATCTTACTCTAAATCTTCCATCAATTTTTTTATTATAAAACGAATCTTCTATGCAAGGATGGTCATATTGAGTAGTTAATTCATAAAAACATCCATCATACTTTAATTCATTATATTTTTTCAATTTTTCAATTAATGTTTCATACTTATCAAAGCCATAATAATATCTTAATTCCTCTTCCATTATTTATCCTCCTCATTTAACAAATTAAATATAGCTAACTCTTCATCAACAGCTGTTTTTTCATCTGCAAAGCTTAAATTATAGTCATAATCATCATCTTCTAACTGAATATTAGAAATCATGCTTAACATAGTTTTGTCAGATATATTTGTTATCTTTTTTATGAATTGAAATTTGAATAATATATCATATCAGTGCAAACTAATTCTCCATCATTTATTTCTTCTTCATAATTATCAATAAAGAAATTTTTTATTGTTTTTTCGTATTTATAACTTATATTCTTTTTCTAATTTACTGTTTAAATATAATTTGCTTATTACTTTTAATTGTGTTATATTTTCTTCTGAAATATTAAAAGAAAATATTTTTTTTGCTGGTGCCATTACTATATATTTTATTGCGTTTTCTGTTGTTTTTGAGACTTCAATTGCTCCTTTATCTTGTTTACCACAAGCACTACATTTAAATCCGTTATCTTTTAGCGAAAAATATTTTAATTCTTCTTTCTCCCCACAATTTACGCATTTATCTATCACTGGCATAAATCCTAATAGGCATAAAAGTTTTATTTCAAAAATGGATAGTATTAAGTCTAAATTTTTATCTGTTTCGGAAATCATATATAATGTATTTAAAAATAGTTGCAATATTTTATATGTGTTTTGATTTTCGTCTGTTACATCATTTATTATTTTGGTTATAAGTGCTGCATATTTTAGCTTTTCAAAGTCTGTTCTTATATTGTAAAATATTTCTATAACATCACAAGAATTCATATTGTAATTTTGTGAATTATTATACAACATATATTCTCCAAAGCACAAAAATTGAGTTGCTGCCATAAGCGCACTTTTTGGTCTTCTTGCTCCTTTGGCAGCACACCCAATTTTTCCATTTGGTGTTAAAATTGTAAGCATTTTATCAAAGTCGTTCATATTGCTTTCTGCTATTATTATCCCCTTTGTCTTCAATATTCCCATATTGATTACCTTCCATGTTTTTTTGTATATTTTCTATTTTTATTAATTCAATAAAAGTATTTACATTTCCTGTGTGCTTAAATGTATTCCAAGCCATTTGTTTTAGCATAAAATCAGCTCCTTTGAGTTTATCTTTTGCATTTTTTTATAATTTTATACTTCTACATTTTAAATTTATTTACAATAGAATCTTTATTTATCCAGTCTTCTTTTACTTTTACCCATACTTTTAAATTAATTTTTGTATTTAACATTTTTTCTAAATCTTGTCTTGCATATGTACTAATTCTTTTTAGCATTTCTCCATCTTTTCCAATTATTATACCCTTATGTGATTCTCTTATACAGTATATGGTAGCTTCTATGTTGTATATTGGCTCGCCTTTCATTGTTTTTCTTCTTTTCATTCGCTCTACTTCTACCAATATCCCATGTGGTACTTCATCTCTTAATAGTTTTAATGCTTTTTCTCTTATCATTTCTTCTGCTAATTGTTGCATTGTTTGGTCTGTATATTCTTCTGTATCATAGTATAATGGTCCTTCTGATAAGTTTGTTTCTATTTCATCTAATAGTATTTCTGCATCTTCTTGTTTAGAGGCAACCATTGGTACTATTGTTATAAATTCATATTCATTTTTATATAGTTCCATTGCTCTTGCAACTTGTGCTATGCTTGCTAAATCCATTTTATTTATAACTAATATTGTTTTCTTTTTGGCTTTTTTTATTTTTTCTAATATTATTTTTTCTTCTTCTGATATTTCTTTTGCAAAGGCTTCTACTACAAATACTATTAGGTCAACATCTTGTATAGAAGTTAGTGATGTTTCTATCATTGCATCACTTAATTTGCTTTGTGGTTTATGTATTCCTGGTGTATCTATAAATATAATTTGTGAATCTGGTCTATTTACAATGGCTTTTATTGCTTTGCGTGTTGTTTGCGGTCTATTTGCTATTGCTGCTACCTTTTCTCCTACTAATGAATTTATTATGCTGGATTTTCCGACATTTGTCTTTCCTACTATTGATACAAAACCTGACTTCATTTTTTTACCTCCTTGGTCTTTACCACGGGCGATTAAAATCGCCCCTACATTATATTTGTTTATGTTTCAATTTTTACTTATTGGTAAATGTCAATTTTCTATACTATTATACACCTATTTCTTTAAAAAGTTTGTCGAATTTTGTAAATAAATCAATTTTTTTCCCTAAAAGTTATATTTTTCTTTTCTACTGTATGTTGTATGTAAAAGTTCATGTGCTTTATGTCCACCTGGAACACCTATATATTCACTATATATTTGTTTTAAAATTGGATTTTCATGTGATTTTCTTATTTTGCTTTTTTCGTCTATAGAATACATTGCTTCTGCTCTTTTTCTCCTTACATCTATTGTTCCTCTAATTTTGGAACTTTTAATCGGTTGTCCCCCTCCCATAATGCAACCTCCTGGACAAGCCATTATTTCTACAAATTGATAATCTGCTTTTCCAGATTTTATTTCTTCCATTATTGTTTGGGCGTTTCCTAGTCCATGTGCAACTACTACTTTTATATCTCTTTCTCCTAACTTTAGGCTTGCTCTTTTTATGCCTTGTTCTCCTCTTATTTCTTTAAACTCTATTTTTTCCAATTCTTCTCCTGTTAATATTTCTGATACACTTCTAAGTGCGGCTTCCATTACACCACCTGTAACTCCAAATATTGCTGCAGCTCCTGTTGCTTCTCCCATAGGACTATCAAATTCTTCTTCTTCTAGTTGTTCAAATTCTATATTGGCTTGTTTTATCATTCTTGCTAATTCTCTTGTAGTTAATACACAATCCACATCATACATTCCATTGTTTTTCAATTCTGTTCTTTGCCTTTCATATTTTTTTGCAATACATGGCATAACAGATACAACATATATTTTTTCTGCTGGTATGTTATTTTTTTCTGCATAATATGTCTTTAAAAGTGCTCCAAACATTTCATGTGGTGATTTGCAACTTGATAAATATTTTATATTTTCTGGGTAATTAGCTTCTACATATCTTACCCAGCCTGGACTACATGATGTAATCATTGGCAAGTTTTTATTTTCGTCTAGTCTTTGAATAAATTCTGTTCCTTCCTCCATTATAGTAAAGTCTGCTCCTGTATTTGTGTCAAATACTTTATCAAAGCCTAGTCTTTTTAGTGCTGAAACCATTTTCCCTGTTACATTTGTCCCTATTGGCATTCCAAATTCTTCTCCTAATGCTACTCTAACTGCTGGTGCAGTTTGTACTATTACATAAGTTTCTGGATCTTTTAATTTTTCCCATGCCTTTTGTGTTGAATCTTTCTCTTTTAAAGCTCCTACAGGACATGCTTCTATGCATTGTCCGCAAAATGTGCAATTAACATCATTTAAGCTATGGTCTCCTACTGTTGATATGCAAGACTTAAAACCTCTATTTATACAATCAATTGCGCCTATTTTTTGTACTTTTTTACATACTGAAATACATCTTCTACATAAAATGCATTTATTAAAATCTCTAACTATTGATGGAGACAAATCATCTATTTTGTGTTTGTTTTTTTCTCCTTCATATTCTACGCCTGTTACATTAAATTTTACAGCCAAATTTTGCAACTCACAATTTCCATTTCTTGTACATGTTAGACAATCGCGCTGATGGTTTGACAATATTAAGTCTAATATCACTTTTCTAGCTTCTATAACTTCTTTTGAATGTGTTCTTACATTCATTCCTTCTTCTACTTTTTGTATACAAGATGTAGCAAAACCTCTTCTTCCGTCCACTTGTACAATGCACATTCTGCAATCGCCAATTTCATTTATATCTTTTAAAAAACATAATGTAGGAATATCTATTCCCACTTGCCTAGCAGCCTGTAATATTGTGGTACCTTCTTCAACTTGTACTTCTTTATCATCTATCTTTAGATTAATCATCTTAATTTACAATCCTTTCTACTATTATTCTAAATTCAAATTATCAACCGATTGCATGAAACGGGCAGTTAGCTACACAAGTTCCACATTTAATACAAATGTCTTTATCTATTATATGTACTTGTTTGGGCTCCCCTGAAATCGCATTAACTGGGCAATTTCTTTTACATATTCCACATCCTTTGCATTTTTGTGGATTTATAGAAATATTTGTTAGTGCTTTGCATTCTCCAACTTTGCAAGTTTTATGTTTTATATGGTCTAAATATTCTTCTCTAAAATACTTTAATGTTGACAAAACTGGATTTGGCGCTGTTTGTCCTAACCCGCATACTGCAGTTCTACAAATATTTATTGCTAATTGTTCCAATTTTTCTAAATCTTGTATGTCTGCTTTTCCATCACATATTTTAGTTAATATTTCTAACATTCTTTTTGTTCCTATTCTACAAGGTGTACATTTTCCACAAGATTCGTCTACTGTAAAGTCCAAATAAAACTTTGCTAAATTAACCATACACTTTGAGTCATCCATTACTATTAGTCCGCCAGACCCCATCATTGAACCTATTGTTTTTAATGATTCATAGTCTATTGGTGTATCTAAGTGTTCTTTTGGTATACAGCCTCCTGATGGACCTCCTGTTTGTGCTGCCTTAAAGTCTCTTCCATTTGGAATTCCCCCGCCTATGTCATATACTATTTCCCTTAATGTTGTTCCCATTGGCACTTCTACTAATCCTACATTAACTACATTTCCGCCTAATGCAAATACCTTTGTTCCTTTTGAATTTTCTGTTCCTATGTTTGAATACCAATCTGCTCCATTTAGTATTATTCTAGTTATATTTGCATATGTTTCTACATTGTTTATTAAAGTTGGTTTTCCCCATAGTCCTTCATTTGCTGGATATGGAGGTTTTAATCTTGGTTGTCCTCTTCTTCCTTCTATTGATTCCAACAAAGCTGTTTCTTCTCCGCAAACAAAAGCACCGGCTCCTAATCTTATTTCTATGTCAAAACTAAATTCTGTTCCAAATATGTTATTACCTAGTAGTCCATATTGTCTTGCTTGTTTTATAGCAATATCAAATCTATGTACTGCAATTGGATATTCTGCTCTTACATATATATATCCTTTATTTGCACCTATACTATATCCTGCTATTATCATTGCTTCTACAACAGAATGTGGATCTCCCTCTAATATACTTCTATCCATAAATGCTCCTGGGTCGCCTTCATCTGCATTGCATACAACATATTTTTGCTTTTCCTTTGCAGCTCTTGTTAGTTCCCATTTTTTACCTGTTGGAAAACCTGCTCCACCTCTTCCTCTTAATCCGGAGTTTTTTACTTCTTCTATTACACTTTCTGGTGTCATTTCAAATAACACCTTTTCTAAAGCCTTATATCCATCAAATGCTATGTATTCGTCTATATCTTCTGGATTTATTACTCCACAATTTTTTAGTGCTATTCTTTTTTGTTTTTTATAGAATTGTAAATCATCCAATTTTTTTACAATGCTTCCATCTATATCTTTGCATAATAATCTTTCTACTATTTTTCCTTCTAATATATGTGAATTTATAATTTCTTCACAATCTTCTGGCTTGCAATTAGCATAAAAAGTATCTTCTGGTCTTATTATTACTATTGGTCCTTTAGCACATAACCCAAAACAACCTGTTTGTATAACTCTTACATTTTGTATATTTTTTTCTTCTATTATTTTTTTAAAGTTTTCTATTATTTCTGGGGATTTTGAAGATGTACAACCTGTTCCTCTACATACTAATATATGCTTTTCTCTTGTTGCAGAGTTTAAATTTACTCTTAGGTCTAATTCTTCTCTTTTTTGTTTTCTTATTTGTTCTATTTCTTCTACAGATTTCATATTTTTCTCCTTTTCATTCGTGCACTACACGTTTTTATTTACTCATTAATTCATCTAACACTTCATCCAATTTTTTTACTGTTGCTTTACCATGTACTTCGTTATTTACTGTAAATACAGGAGCTAGTCCACATGCCCCCACACATCTTGTAGCATCTATAGAAAATTTCCCATCTGCTGTTGTTTGCCCTACATCTATTTTCAGCCTATCTTTTAATCTGTTTAATATTTGTTCTGAGCCTTTTACAAAACATGCGGTTCCTAAACATACTGATATTGCGTATTTTCCTTTTGGTTCTAATGTAAACCTTGAATAAAAAGTTATTACTCCATACACTTCTGCCATTGGTATATTTAAGTATTTAGATATTTCCAATTGTGATGTTTTAGGGATGTACCCAAATTTTTCTTGTGTTTCGTTTAATATTTGTATTAAATTATCTCTATCTGTAGTATATTTTTCTAATATTTGTACCATGTCTTCTTTTATTTGATTTTCTATACATTTGCAATTTTCATTTTCCATATATTTTCCTCTTTTCTTAAATCTTCTTTAGTAATTTCTTCGAAGTGCGGGCGATTAAAATCGCCCCTACATTTTTCATAGATTACTTTACACTATCCTTAAATCAAAAGGCAGGATTTATTCTCCTGCCCTTTTTTGTTATTCTTCTGTTGTTTTAGTATTTCCTTCTATCTTTACATTTGCATTTAATGGGCAAATTTGTATAAATGTTTTACCATCATTTACTTTTATTTCGTTACCTTGTAAATCTTTGTATACGGTTTGCGCTGTTCTTGAGGTTTTTTCACATGTTATTTCTATTGCTTTTCCATTTGTAATATAATATCCTTTTAACTTTCCTATATTTTCAAGTCCTTGTCTGCCTTTGCCCGAACCATCATTTAAACTATAGTTTTCTGCAAATGTTACTATTATATTTTTTGTTGTTATTGTTGTGTCTGTATTCCAATCTACTTGTTTTTTTCCTCTTGAATATCTAACATATTCTTTTTTATCTTCATTATATGTGTATTTTACAGTATTATAATCTGAATATGGAATTGTAATTGTTTCAGCTTCTTTGCCATCTTCTAATTCAATTTCATCTGCTACATAATTCAACACAGGTTTTTGTTCTGATGTTGTTCTATATTCATTGTTTTCTGCAACCTTTAATATATTTTTTGTACTTATTACCGCATTATGTGGTGCATATTTTTCGCTTACTCTCCAAAAATATGAGCCATCATAATATAGTCCATTTATGTTATTTACTCCCATTGTAGATATATCACTTTCTGCTTGTGGACTCCAACCAAAATGAACATATATTGCATCATTTTCTAATGCATAGTCTAGAAAATAGTGTCTTGAACTTCTAACAGGTCCTATTTTTTCAACATCTTTTCCTTTTAGGACTGCCATCATTCTTGTTTCTCCGCCTTCAACTATTATTTCATAAACCAAATCCGCTTCTAGTAATCCTGCCTGTGGCATTGCATTTATATTGTTATCTATCATTACAGCAATTGGTCTATCTTTTCCGGCAAAAGTTGTTGGTAGTTTTATTACTTCTTTTTCTGGCTCTTTGTTTTCTTCTACTCCCGCACTTGTTTGTGTTTGTTTAATTTTGTTACCCTGTATAAATTTTATTGCTACTAATACTCCTGCTACTATCATTAATAGTATTAATAAAACTATTAATATCTTGATTCCATTACTGCTTTTTTTACTTTCTTCCATGTTTAATCTTATTCCTTTCCTAAAACTTTAATACATTTATACTTATACTATATATTATAAGAACAACTAAAATCCCCATACAAGCACTAAATATTACTTCAGAAAGTTTATGCTCTTTTGCTTGTATTCTACTTTCTGCTATTAATATCGCCATTACAAGAGATAGTATTAATATTACTGGATTTTGTGTTGTTATCCATATTATTGTATTTGCTGCAAATGCAATTGTAGCATGACCGCTTGGTACAAATTTCTCATTAAATACTTTATGCTTGTTTGTTTTAGAGTATGCTATTATTGCTAAAGTAGCTATCATAGTAATTACTATTGTTGCAAAAGCTAAATGTATAGGGGAATTTGCAACATTTTGTATAAATGCAATACCCATATCGCTTATTTTATCAAAGAACAAAAAATATGCTACTATTATTGCATTTATAGCTGTTATTACTACTCCTCCTGCTGCTACATCTTTTGCAATTTTTGCTTTTGGATGATATACATCTACATATAAATCCACAACAGTTTCTATTGCTGTATTTACCATTTCTGCAAATATTATTAAAATTATTGTAAATAAAAATATTAAAAATTCTGCTTTATTCAAATTAAAAAACAAGCTTATTATTACTACTGCCACAGCTATTATCAATTGTTTTTTTATATTTCCTTGGGTTGTAGTAGCATATATTATACCATTTATTGCATTTTTCCATGCATCTATAAAATTACTGTTTTTAATTTTTTTCTCTTCGGTATTGTTATCTTTTTTATGCTCTGTATTCATTGCTTGTCCTTTCTTATTTAATTTACTATATTTAATTTGTTTAGTATGTTTTCTTCTTTTTCTCTCATTTCTTTCTTCTCGTCCTCATTCATATGGTCAAACCCCATTAAATGATAAAACCCATGAACTACCATATATGCTAGTTCTCTTTTAAAACTGTGTTCATATTCTATTGCTTGTTCTTGTACTTTAGGTATAGATATTAATATGTCGCCTAATATTGTCTCAAATTTCTGTTTTTTTATTGTTGAAATTTCATCTCTTTCATACATTGGAAAAGATAACACATCTGTAGGATTATCTACATTTCTGTATTTTTTATTTATGCTTTTTATATATTCTGGGTTTGTTAATGTTATTGTTATGCTTATATGTTTTCCCAATTTTTCTTCTTTAAAGCATTGTTTTAATACTGTTTTAATAATTTCTTTGTATTCTTCTTTTTCTTCTATTCCTTCTGTAAGAATTTCTATCTGTTCCATTTTACTTCCTCATTTTTATTATTTTCTACACAACTTCTTTGATGTAGAATGTAAATTTATATTTGAACTAAAACTATTTTTTAAGTTTTTCATTACCCCTAATTCAACTAGTTTATTTTTATAAAATTTAATTATTTTGTAGTATTTATTTTCATTTAAACTTACTTTTTTCAAATCATTAGTTATAAATAAAATTTCTAATTGTTCATTATATTCTGCATTATTTATACCTTTTAGCTCACTAATTTTTTGATATTTTTTCCAGAACTCTTTGTACTCTTCTCTGTCTGATGGTTTATCCCAATATATTTTGGTTGATAATAACTTTATATTGTATTCTTCTATTAATCTTATCAATAATGAGTATGCTTTTTCTTGTTTTCTGATAACTTTAGTATCCACTATTAAGCTTCTTATATCTTTTAACAATTTAATATAACATTGTTCGGCTACGATTAATGGTAAACTATGTGTAAACAATTTTCTGCTTATGCTTAAAAGTATCATATTCTTTTCTATATTATCATTTTGGTCTAGCTTTCCTACTGCAAATTTCTCGTAATTATTATAGTCCTCTAATATTTGTGCATATTCTTTTGATTTATCCTGTTCAAATTTTAAAGGCATAACATTTGATATGTATTCTTCTACTGTTGAGAATATTTTATTATATGTTTCTTCTTTCGTTCCATATGTTAGGTTGTCTGCTAACTTTATGGAATAATGCTTTAATAATCCTTTATATAAAACTTCCATTTCTTTTAGATAGAATTTTTTATATTTTTCTAATAGTTTTGGTTTTTCACTTCTTTTTATTGATTGATAATCTAGTTCCAATAAATATATTTGTTTTCTGTATTTGTATTCTAAATATTCGCTATCTTTTAAATGTATTACTGTATAGTATTTTGATAATGCATTTTTTTCAAAATCTGTTGCCGTATCATTTTTAACTTTTTTATATATTGAATCCATTATATGCTTATCTACTGCTTCTAAATATAATGCATATACGTCTTCAAACTTTTTCCTTATTGCTTCTTTTTTTTCTACGTTCTCTATATCTTCTAATGTGTTTTCATATGTTTTTAGTACATTATTTCTTTTAATAGAAATAAGCATACTATTTATTCCTACTTGTGTTGGTATAATTATTTTTGTTAATGTATTTGTTAGCTTTGAGAAAAATGTTTTCTCCGAATCATAAACTCTTAAGCTTCTTTCTTCCATATTGTGTTCCTCCTTTTAAAATACTATTTTTTCTTTTGTCCCAATATCTTCAAGCACCTCATATGTAACTTCTACTTCTATATATTCATTTGTAGTATTTGTATTAATTTGTGTGCTTAATATATTATTCAAGTCTTCTATTTGTTCATTTAATTTGTTTTTTGCATTTTCTATGGTTTATGATACAGCCGGGTTAACTGAACATGCCCCAATTGAAGCATGGCCTGCGTTTATCCGATGTGAATGCCGCCGGAACCGGAGGAAGTGTTGCTTTCTTCCTCTTCCTGCAAAACGGCATCCGCCACGCCGGAAGGAATTGCCCCCATGCCGCCGAGGCCCGCCCAAATCGAATCTGCAAGCGTGCGCACAGGCGGAGTATATAAATCAAGCAATCCCTTGCTCTCGCGCCGCAGCGCTGTTTTCAGGTGAGACATTGCGCTTTGCAACGCGCTGCACTCAGCAGAGGGGATGCTGCTTTTGTAGTTGGTCAGCAAATACTGCGCATCAGCGTAAGCGCGGTTGCCGGCGGAAAGCTCCGTTGCAATCGCAAGCCGGTTGGTTCCCACATAAAGCTTGAGCGCTTCCGCATCCGCATTGGGATCCACAATAACCTCTGCGCCGAACACATCGGAAATCAGCTCTTGCAATTTCAGCGTGTGCAGGCACCAGCAATCCCGCGCATACAGGCTCATATATTCGCCGGGAACCATATGGCGGTTCAGCCCGGCAGAATCCATGCGCACCGCCACCAACGCAAGCGCGCAGATTTGCTCAAAGCTGAGGTTCGTTTCAATGTTGCTTTGAACCGCTGTATAGATTTTTGGGATATTTGCAATTTGCCCCGTGATCTTCATCTGATTAAAAATGGCAAAAAGCATGCGCTGCTGCCGATCGGCGCGCGCTACATCGGAACTGCCTTTGCGCTGGCGGCAATAATCCAGCACAGCCTGCCCGTCCAGATGCTGCAAACCGGGATGAAGCTCACGCCCGTTCATTGTCACCTCAATATCCACGTCATATTCCACGCCGCCCATGGCGTTAACGACATCTTTCACGGCATTCATATCCACACTTACGTAATACTGAACCGGGATGCCGCCAAACAACGCACTGACGGTGTTAAGCGCGCTCTGATAACCGCCGTGCTTGAGGCCGCCGCCAAGGGAGAACGCGCTGTTCACCTTGCCATATGGGTCAAGCGGCTCGATCAGTTCGCCCGACTTATTATAAAGCTGCACATAGCTGTCGCGTGGAATGGAAATCATATCCACTGCATTTGTTTTGAAATTTACCGTAACAAGGATCATTGTGTCCGTGCGGAACGAACCGGAAGCCTCTCGTTCTTCGCTTTTGTCAATGCCGAACACCATGATGTTCACACGGTTCTTCATAAAACTGAGATCCGAAAGCGATTCCAGCTCTGCTTCGGACATGGGCGCGGGGGTTGGCTCCGGAGTAACGGCGGGTTCCGGTGCGGGACTATGCGCGCCCGGCGTTTGCAGCGGCGCAGCCGAAGGCGTAGCAGGTTCGGGCGTTGGCGCTGCAGTCGCATCAGGCGTAAACAGTGCGGCCGGAGTGTTGATCCGCAAATAAAAAATGCCGATGGCAGCCAGCAAAAGCAAAAGCAATGCGGCAAGAATCAGCAGAATAGTTTTTCCGGTTTTCCGTTGTTTTGACATATTCATCACCTTCTTGATGGCATTATACCTTGTTTCAAGCAGCGATACAAACCATATGTTTGCGAAGCTTGTGAACAAAAGATGAACAAATTGCCGCAAAGAAACGCGCAGGAAAAAGCGCGAAAAATATGAAAGGTGGATGAGAAAATGCGTTTTCAGGGCGAAACAGGTTCACATCGGGGGAAGATATATGATATAATCCAGACAAACAGGATGGCTGATCATGCATGAGGGGGAACGAAACAAGCAAATCAAAACCGCAATCAGAATTCTGAAAACGAAAGGGGAGGGCATGCATGGCAGGCCGGTTTGATACAGCAACGATTAAAGAACAGGTTTACCAAATCCTTCGCCGGGAACTGGTCCGGCAGCGGTATGAACCGGGCGAATGGCTGCAGGAGAACGAGATTGCGGAACGGCTTAACGTTAGCAGATCCCCGGTGCGGGAGGCTTTGCGCATGTTGACGGGGGAGGGGCTTTTGGTGGAGATCCCCAAAAAGGGCGTTTATGTTAGAAAGCTGACGGAGGATAAAATACGGGAAAATTTTTCTATCCGCTGCCTGCTGGAAGTAAACGCAATTCAAAGCTTGCATGATTTGCAGACAGAGGCAGCCGAGGCGCTTCTAGCGTGTTTGAGCCGTGAATGCACGGCATATCCCGATCGGGATCCTTGGGAAAAGCAAGACGAAGAAAGCCTGCACGCGTTGCTGATGCGGCTTGCCGGAAATGAGACGGCGGTTCAAATTCACAAAAAACTGTGCGACCAGCTTTTGCTGATCCGTGTTTCCGCTCTTTCCTGCCAAAGCGATGCGGAACGTTTCTTGTCTGAGCACGCGAAGATCGTGCAATACATTCTCGAAGGGTGTCTGGAGCGTGCGGCAGATTTGGACAGGGCGCACCTGCTGCGAACCCAGGAGCTTGTATTGCAATATGTATGCCGGAAATAATTATCCTCTCATAAAAACAGCATTTTCTCCAGTGCATACTCCATTGCACATTCGGAATATATAGTATAAAATATATAAAATTTCGCGTATGGCCGCACATTACGGCGCGGCCCGGCGCAACAATGACGAAGGAGATCCGCCCAATGGCAAACACGATCATTCCAGACGGCTACCGTTCCACAATGACCCTGTATGAAACGCAGGATGCAATCAGCTTCATTAAACGATCTTTTCAGGATGGGCTTGCGCGCGCGCTGCGCCTTAAGCGCGTTACAGCGCCGCTGTTCGTGCAGCCGCAAAGCGGCCTTAACGACGACCTGAACGGTGTGGAACGCCCCGTAAGCTTTGATATTCCCTGCGCGCAAACCGAGGCGCAGGTGGTGCATTCTCTTGCAAAATGGAAGCGCATGGCGCTTTACCGCTATGATTTCCATCCGGGAAAGGGGCTTTATACGGACATGAACGCGATCCGGCGTGATGAAACGCTGGATAATCTGCATTCCGTTTACGTAGACCAGTGGGACTGGGAAAAGGTGCTCACGCGTGAAACACGAAATCTGGAAACGCTGCAAAACACTGTGCGTTCCATCGTAGGCTGTGTTTGTGACACGTTGGATGCACTTAAGGCGCGGTACCCACACATCAATACCGAACTTTCGCGCGATGTCAAATTTATTACAACACAGGAATTGCTGGACCTTTATCCGGATATGACGCCGAAAGAACGGGAGGCCGCAATTACACGCGAATATAAAACCGTGTTCCTCATGCAGATCGGCGGAAAACTCAGCGATGGAAAACCACATGACGGCCGCGCACCGGACTACGACGATTGGTCGCTTAACGGGGATATCCTGTTCCATTTCCCACTGTTGGACTGCGCGCTTGAAATTTCGTCTATGGGAATCAGGGTAGATGCGGAGGCGCTGGATCGGCAGCTTGCAGAGGCGGGCTGCGATGCGCGCCGCGCGTTACCGTTCCACAGCATGTTGCTTGCGGATCAACTGCCGCTCACCATTGGCGGCGGCATCGGCCAGTCCCGCATTTGTATGCTGCTGATGAGCAAGGCGCATATTGGCGAAGTGCAATGCTCAATTTGGGACCGCGAGACGATAGAAAGTTGTGAAAAGGCGGGAATTGTCCTGCTTTAAAGCAAAATGAGCTGCAAAACGAACGGCTTGTGCAGACGTTTGCACAAGCCGTTTTGCTTCATTCTGACAGGCTTTCCGCCCTCCCATGCTCATAAGCCCGTTGACAAAGGAACTGGAGCATTTGCTCATAAGCTTTCACGATTACCATAACATCTTCGCTTTCACCGCTTTCGTTTTGATCGAGGATGCGGGAGAGCCGCAGGCGGGCCGCAAAAATTTCTTCAGCGAGCATGTCGCAGGGGCTGCCTTTTGCAAACTCGTTGGGATAGTTTGCGTCATAGTCGATGCAGTGCCCCATCATGTGATTGTAGATATAATCGAAAGAATCCATAGTTACCCTCCAAAATTTTTCTGGTTACAAGAATAGGTCAAAACGACCATAATTTCAAGTAGGTCACCGCACCATAATTTTAGCATGGAGCGATTAAAAACACTTAGGAAAGCCAAGGGGTATACACAAATCAAAATGCAGATGCTCACCGGCATTGATCAGAGCGATTATTCCAAGCTGGAAACGGGGAAGCGGAATTATTCCTTTGATCAATGCAGGCGGATTGCACTCGCGCTCGAAACAAGCATGGATTACCTTGCCGGGCTGACGGATGATCCCGCACCGTATCCACGCAGGGAATCCGATGCCGCGCGCAAATGATGCGCAATACGCCCAAAGGGACTTTTCTTAACGGTTTTAACGAGATTTTATCTATATTGCAGATAAAACAGGACATCATCAAAAATCATGTACATAATATATTGTTAGGTGGTAAACATGATTTTTGAGAACATCCGCGCTCTGCGCGAAGATAATGACTTAACGCAACAACAGCTCGCCGACTATTTGGGAGTGGCGCAAAATACATACTCACAATACGAAACCGGAAAGATCGCCTATACCGCTCAGGTTTTGGTGAAGCTTGCGGATTTTTACGGTGTGAGCGTGGATTATCTGTTGGGAAGAACAGATAAAAAAGCACCATAATAGAGCCAAGCAATGCAGCCTAATCATTGCTTCATCATAAGGGAATACACCCCGAAAGTCAATAAGGTAAATGCCGGAAAACAATTAAGGAATACTTGAGATAACGGATGCTGAACAGGGCGGCCCGATGTCCGTCCGGACGGCCACACGAATGCATGTTTGTGAGCTTTTGCGGCATCGCAGGGAGAAGATGCCTGGCAAAAGAGATAAAAGTACAGCTTATGCGCTGACAAAAATTAAAAAGAACCCTGCTGTTGAAGGGGAGTCGCTCAAGGCGGCTCTTTTTTATGGGCGCTGTTTCCGGTTTCAACAATTATCCGCTATATATGCATCGTTTGTTCTACACATATCACAAGGTGCGTATGGTATAGTACCCGTGGAAGCGGGAAGGGGGCGGCATATGTATATTGAGCTGTTTCTCCTGGATAATTTCGTAATGGATTGCCTGATGCTTCGCATTGCCGCAGCGCTTTGCGCACGGCGCTTGCCAATACGCCGCATGGCCATTGCATCCGCGCTTGGCGCCTGCTGTGCATGGGCATCGTTGTTTTTTCCGCCGTTATTGTCCCTGCCGGGAAAAATTGTGTGCGGGCTCCTGTTTGCGCTTGCCTTTCCGGCAAAGCGCCTGCGGGAATATACATGTGCTGTTGCGGCAGTATTTGCAGCGGCTTTTTTAACGGGTGGTTTTGCGTTCTGCCTGGCGCTTTGCTTTGGAGGCGGAATGGGTACGGGCGTGGTGCTTGCCGCTCTGCCTGTGCGCACTGCGCTGGTGATTGCGCTTGCCGCCACATTTGTACCGAATTTGGTGCGCCGCTTGCAGGCGCGGCGGGCGCAGGCGGGGTTTCGGGCGGAGGTCATAATGCATGCTGCCGGCCGGGAATACCGGCTAGATGCATTGATTGATACGGGAAACGGCTTGGTCGAACCGCTTAGCGGCAAACCGGTTGCCGTTGCGTATTTACCGGAGCTTGCAGAGCATGCGCACATCCCGATCCCAACGGCCACGGCACATGGCACGGACGTTCTTTATGCGTTGAAGCCGGAGCGCCTCTGTATAAACGGCCGTGAAAGCGATGCGCTGCTTGCGCTTTGTCCCACGCCAATCCGCGGCGCGGAGGCGCTCTTACCGCCGGTGCTGGCGGAACAAATGAATTTGGGAGGTTAATCCATGCAACGCTTTTTTGCCCGGTTGCTCATCGGAATTTACAGGCGCCTCGGGATTTTATCTTCGCTTTACTATGTAAATGCGGGCGAGGCGCTGCCACCGCCGCTTTCCAGAGAAGAAGAAAGCCAATGCATCCATGCGCTGAGCCAAGGGGATGAATCTGTGAAGCAGACGCTGATTGAACGCAATCTGCGCCTTGTGGTATACATTGCGCGCAAGTTTGAAAACACCGGTGTGAACATCGAGGACCTCATTTCCATCGGCACCATTGGCCTCATCAAAGCCGTCAATACGTTTGATACCACAAAGAAAATTAAGCTTGCAACATATGCTTCCCGCTGTATTGAAAATGAGATTCTCATGTATCTGCGTCGGAGCTGCCGCCTCAAACTCGAGGTTTCCCTGGATGAGCCCCTTAACATCGATTGGGATGGAAACGAACTTCTGCTTTCCGATATTCTCGGCACGGATGGCGACCTCGTTTACCGCGGGATTGAGGATGAGGTGGATAAGGAACTGCTTGCGCTTGCAATGCGTAAGCTCACCCCGCGTGAAAAGCAGATCATGGAGCTTCGGTTTGGCCTTCGTGGCACACACGAATATACACAAAAGCAGGTTGCAGACATGCTGGGCATTTCCCAAAGCTATATCTCCCGGTTGGAAAAGCACATCATCAAGGTCCTCCGCAAGGAGATCATTTCGATGTCGTAATAGATGTCGTAATATAAGTACTGCCCGAAGAGGGGAGCTCTTCGGGCAGTACTCCTGCGTGCCGCCATGCCTGCAAACGGCACGCAAGCTACACAACCAATAAAATCAATAGTTTTCAGCTCTGAGCTCGAAATAGGCTTTCGGGTGCGCACACACGGGGCAGACCTCGGGCGCAGACTCGCCGATGTGGATGTGGCCACAGTTGAGGCACTTCCAAACGCATACGCCGTTGCGGGAGAAAACCTTGCCTTCGTTGATGTTGGCAAGCAGCTTGCGGTAACGCTCCTCATGCCCTTTTTCGATGGCGGCTACGCCATCGAAGAGCCGCGCGATGTCTTCAAAACCTTCTGCGCGTGCTTCGGCAGCGAATTCGGCATACATATCCGTCCATTCATAATTCTCGCCCGCAGCAGCATCTACAAGGTTGTCGGCAGTGCCGGGAACCTTGCCGCCATGGAGCAGCTTAAACCATAGCTTGGCATGCTCTTTTTCATTGCCTGCGGTTTCTTCAAAAATTGCGGAAATTTGGACGTAGCCCTCCTTCTTCGCGGCGGAAGCATAATAACCGTATTTGGTGGCAGCCTGTGATTCGCCTGCAAATGCGGCGAGCAGATTGGCTTCGGTTTTGGTTCCTTTGAGTTCTTTCATGGTTGAGTCTCCTTTCAGAATTTAGTTAGTGTGCTTTATTGTTTGCGCTGCAAGCGCTGCAGATACCATGGAATACAAGCGTCATACCCGTTATGGCCATGCCCGTATGTGCGCTCGCGATGCTGCACAGGTCGGGCAGGGGAGCGCGTGGAACATCAATCACGCGGCCGCAGCAGGTACAGATCGCATGTAAGTGCGGAGTGACGTTGCCATCGAACCGGTCCGGCCCGGAAGGCGTCGTGATGCGCCGGAGCGCCCCGTTTTCGGCAAGCTGGTTCAGGTTGCGGTAGACCGTTGCAAGGCTTACATCCGCATCGCCGGCCCTAAGACCTGCATAAACCTCGTCCGCCGTGGGGTGGGTGCAGGCAGCGCGCACATAATCCAATACAAGCTCTCGCTTTTTTGAATAGATCATGTGCACCTCCATTAAGAATAAGAATTATTCTTAAATTAATTATACCTGATTTACACAATTTGTCAAGCTGCTGAAAGAATATATTTTTTTGATTGGAATCTTGTATGCATTTGCGGCTCTTGCAAGCAAACGCAGAGGGGAATATAATTAAGAAAAAAGGCGGTATGACGCCGCCTGAACGAGGTGGGAAGAATGGAACCATATGCGGAGATTAACGCGCAGGTAAACGCGGCGCTGGACGAGTTGTTTGCAGCGGCTGACACGCTTCGCGCGGGCGATATTTTTGTTGTGGGCTGCTCCACGAGCGAGGTCATGGGAAAAATGATCGGAACCGGTTCAAGCGTTGAAGCAGCAACGGCGATTATGGACGCTGTGTTGCCGCGCGTGAAAGAGCGTGGGCTGTTTCTTGCCGTGCAGTGCTGCGAGCATCTGAACCGCTGCCTTGTGGTAGAACGTGAATGCATGGAAAAATTTGATTTGCAGCAGGTGTGGGTGAAACCACAGCTTCATGCAGGCGGTGCTTTTTCGATGCAGGCTGTGGCGCGCTTTGACGACCATGTCATGGTGGAAGACCTGCGCGGGCGCGCATCCGCGGGCATGGATATCGGTGGAACGTTCATCGGCATGCATTTGCACCCGGTTGTTGTTCCCGTACATGCGAAAACGCGCAAAATCGGAGAGGCAAACCTTACTATGGCGCGTACGCGTCCTAAGTACGTTGGCGGCCCGCGCGCACAATACGATGAAATGCCGCACCCCAAAGAATAATGGATTTCTCTGCCAAACGAAAATCTGTGAAAGAAAATATAATATACAATAAATAATTTGTATTTTCTGAAAATGTAATACC